>Ga0209254_10000188_pt1 | contig 43931 bp, 45 predicted proteins | sample FrelakmetDIP11DI_FD_187148 | JGI IMG/M metagenome (GOLD analysis project Ga0209254, IMG submission 187148) | Freshwater lake sediment microbial communities from the University of Notre Dame, USA, for methane emissions studies - DIP11 DI (SPAdes)... | ecosystem: Environmental > Aquatic >... | reverse complement strand
GAAAGCTACGATGACATGCTTTTCTTCCCCGAACTGCTCGCGTGCCCATTTGCGCGCGAATTTGAATGCTCCTTCGTTCGCCTCGGCGCCGGAATTGCAGAAGAACACGCGATCCATGCCAGCAAGTTTGGTGAGTCGCTGCGCCAGACTCTCCTGCATCGGTATCTGATACAGATTCGACGTGTGCATCAGGCGGCCGGCTTGCTTGGCGATTGCGGCGGTCACGCGCGGATGCGCATGGCCGAGGCCGGTGACTGCGATCCCGGCCAGTGCGTCCAGATATTTGTTACCCTGCTCGTCGTACAGGTAGACACCTTCGCCATGGCTGAAGGCAATGGGCAGGCGTGCGTAGGTATCCATGAGTGCCGCCATGAACGTGACCCCTCATCGGTTTCGCGCTCCACATGGAGAGCGATTTCAGCAGGCTCCTAAACGACAAAAGGCAGCAATAGCTGCCCCCGGAAAGCGCGCAATGGTAGTCGACTGATATGTCCAGTTCAACCATCGATGGCATCGCGCTCGCATTATTCGGTGGCCGCATTCAGGCGATTTGCGATGAGATGGGCGTCGTACTAAAGCGCGCAGCGTTTTCGCCGAACATCAAGGACCGACTGGATTTCAGCTGTGCAGTGTTCGACGCGCGCGGCGCGTTGTTTGGCCAAGCTGCGCACATTCCAGTACATCTCGGCAGCATGGCCTACGCAATGATCGATGTGGTCAAACGATTCGCGTGGGCAGCCGACGATCTCGTTTTATTGAATGACCCGTTCCTCGGCGGAACACATCTGCCGGACGTAACGGCGGTCGGCCCCGTTTTTGTAGGGCGGGAGCTGGTTGCGTTCGCGGCATGTCGTGCACATCACGCGAATATTGGCGCCGACAGTCCGGGCTCGATGCCGCTGTCGACGTCATTGAGTGAAGAAGGCATCGTGATCCCGCCCATGCTCGCGCAACGCGACGGCGTCCTCACGGACGCCGCGTGTGCGCTGTTCGATGGTCTGGCGGGTCGGACACACGCATCGCCCGCTGAATATCGCGGCGACGAGCGGCTCGGCGACTTTTATGCGCAGATGAGCGCGTGTCGATTGGGTGTGCGGCGTGTAGCAGCGATGGTCCTGCAAATGGGTCAGGCCGAATACGTATCCCGCGTCAACGAACTGAACGACTACGCGGAGCGGCTGGCACGCGAAGCAATTCGATCGATTCCCGACGGAACGTATTCCTTTGAAGATCTGATGGATGACGATGGTGCGGGATTCACCGACGTGCCGATTCGGGTGCGGGTCGACATCCGGGGTGACCAGGCGATCGCCGACTTTGCAGGCACTGCCATGCAGGTGCGCGGCAACATCAACTGTCCGGTGTCGGTGACCGCAGCGGCGGTGCTGTACGTCTTCCGGTGTTTGATGCCCGCGTATACCCCGGCGGTCAGCGGTGCGTTTCGCTGCGTTGAGATTGTCACCCAGCCGGGCAGTCTGGTGGACGCACGCCATCCAGCAGCGGTTGCTGCCGGCAATGTAGAAACCTCGATGCGCATCGTCGATGCGCTGCTCGGTGCGCTGGCCGTCGCCCTGCCTGATCGGATCCCGGCGGCGAGCCAAGGGACCATGAACAACGTTGCAATGGGGCGCCACGGTGACGGCGTGCGTTGGGACTATTACGAAACGATTGGTGGCGGGACCGGAGCACATGCCGGCGGACCGGGCGTTGCCGGTGTGCATTCGCACATGACGAATACGCTCAATACGCCGATCGAAAGTCTTGAATCGCACTATCCGCTGCGTATCAGGCGCTACGAACTGCGCCGGAACTCCGGCGGCACCGGAAAATTCGTCGGCGGGGACGGCATCGTTCGTGAATTCGAGTTTCTCGAACCGGCTGCTGTGACGTTGTTGACCGAGCGTCGCCGACGTGGACCCTGGGGACTTGCCGGTGGCGGTCCGGGCTCGCCGGGCTCGAACCTTCTCAATGGTGTGCCGCTTGCGTCAAAGGCGGCTTTCGACGTGCGCCCGGGCGATATCCTGACCATCACGACGCCGAGCGGCGGCGGTTGGGGCACACTCGACTAACAATGCTACTGAGCCGCGCGTACCGCGCGCTCAAATCGTTTCAGGCCTTCGTCGAGAGTCGCGCGCGGGCAACCGAAGTTGAATCGAATGAAGCCAGGCCCATGGAATTGGGCGCCGTCGGAGAAGCCGAGCCCAAACGACTCGAAATATTCCAGCGGATGAACGAGTTGGAGCGGGCGCACATCGATCCAACCCAAATAGGTGGCTTCTACGCGAGCCATTGAAACGCCCGGTAAGGAATTGACGCACGCCGCCAGTACGTCTCTGTTATCGCGCAGGTATGTGCATAGCCGGGGCAGCCAGTCTGACGGATCCTGGTAGGCTGCCGTCGCCGCGACATAGGCGAGCGGCCCGATCCCGGACACGAGCCCGGCGCGCGCATCGCTGAAGCGGCGCCGCAGAGCGGCATCTGGGATGATCGCGAAGGCACAGCCGAGGCCGGGCGTGTTGTAGGTTTTGGTTGGCGCCATCAGCGTAATCGTGCGTGCCGCGATGTCCTGTGAAAGCGTTGCAATAGGGATATGCGGCCGATCGACGTCGAGCCGCAGTCCGCAGTGGATCTCGTCGGAGCAGATCAGCAGATCGTGCTTTTCGCAGAACTGCGCCAGTGTCACCAGTTCATCACGCTGATATATCCGCCCCGTCGGATTCTGTGGATTGCACAGCATGAACATACGGGTGCGATTGCCGAGCGCGGCCGCCATCGCTCGGACGTCGATCACCCAACGATTGTCTTCCAGCGTCAACGGCACTTCGATCGAGGAGCGGCCGCCGTGGCCCGGTGCGTCGAGAAACGGATAATAAACGGGCACGTTCATCATCACGGAATCGCCCGGTGCTCCCACGGCGCGGCACGCGAGGTTGAGGCCCGTCACGACCCCGGGTAGCCATACCAGCCAGTCGGGCGAGACGGCCCAGTCGAATTCGGCGTCCAGCGATTGGACTACTGCGTCGATCAGCGCTTGGGGCGTCTGCGCATAACCGAAAATCCCATGGTCGAGGCGCTTGTGCAGTGCCTCAAGAATGAATGGCGGCGTGCGAAAATCCATGTCGGCCACCCAGAACGGCAGTACGTCACGGTCGCGATACTTGTTCCATTTTGTGCTCCCGGTCCCGCGCCGATCGATGACGTTGTCAAATTCGTTCATGAGCGGTGTGGGTAATGGTTATTGGAGCGAAGCGGGTGGTGTGACGTACAATATCCGGCGTTTGTATACATGAGGTGAAGCGCCAGTGGACGTGTTGGATAGCATCCGGGAACAGATCCAGAGTAATACCATCATTCTTTATATGAAGGGTTCGCCGCAGGCGCCGCAGTGCGGTTTCTCCGCGCAGACGGTGCAGTGTCTGATGGCGTGCGGCGAGCGGTTCGCCTACGTGGACGTGCTCAGCAACACCGATGTGCGGACGCATCTGCCGGGTTATGCGAACTGGCCGACGTTTCCCCAACTGTGGGTCGAAGGTGAACTGGTCGGCGGCTGCGACATCGTTACAGAAATGTTCCAGTCGGGCGAATTGAAGACGTTGATTGCCGAAGCGGCGACCCGGGCAAAAGACGCCGCGGTTGGTACCGCCAACGAATAGCCTCTTCACCTGAGCGGCCAACCGCCCAGGTCCTGCCAGCGATTGACAATCGAGCAGAACAATGCGGCGGTGACCTCCGCATCGTAAAGCGCCGAGTGCGCTTCGTTGCTGTCGTAGGCAATTCCCGCGCTGCCGCACGCTTGACTCAAAACCGTCTGACCGAGTGCAACCGCGGCGAGCGATGCGGTGTCGATGAAAGAGAACGGGTGGAACGGATTGCGCTTGATCGCGTTTCGATTCGCCCCGGACATGATGAACTGGTGATCGAAGGCCGCATTGTGCGCGACGATGATCGCGCGGTTGCAGCCACCGTTCTTGACTGCCTTGCGGACTTCGCGGAAAAAATCCTGAAACACTTCCGGCTCGGCTCTGGCCTTACGCAGCGGGTGATACGGATCGATACCGTTGAAGCGCAGCGATGCCGGATCCATGTTGGTGCCCGGCAGCGGCGCCACATGGTAGTGCAGCACGTGGTTGTTCTGTAGCCGTGCTCCGTCGTAGCTGAGCAATACCGCTGCGAGTTCCAGGATTGCGTCGCCGTTCGGATTGAATCCGCCGGTTTCCAAGTCGACAACAACAGGCAAGTAACCGCGGAATCGACCCGCGATCTGGGTTCCCTCGGACACTGGATTCTCCCCACGAAAAGACACCTTACCACGGCTTCTCGAGCGGGCAGTCTTGCCAGGGTAAAGAATCTGGCGGCCGAGCCGATAGTTGTTGAAAAGGACATGGAGAACCCGTGGCGTCGACGACTGGCTTTTTGGCGGGCCTACTCTTCGGGAGTGTGGCGTTGACGGCGGAGGCAGCGCTCGAGTTCGGCGCCGTTCCCGCCGCGGCGCTTTGGCAGTTCTCGGGCGGTCGTACCGAGTGTCGGTTGACCCATGAAATTCCTAACTTCGGTGAAGCGCGTTTTATTCAAGAAGCCGGCGGCCCGCTCGGATTCGGCATCGTGTCCTGGCGGGTCGCAATGTTCGGAGCGATGGACATCACCAGTGATATGCCAGCGTGGTCGGCCGGCTATCCCCACTCCGAACCGCTTGGTCGCATCGATGTGCGCGCCGCGCAGGATCTCATGATCGAAGCGCCGCTCGCCGAGGTGATCTTGCGCGCGCTGTATCGCGGCGAGCAGCCGAGGCTCGCGGGGACAGACCTGAATGTGGCGATTTCCGCCGTGAATTTTCGGCCGGTTTACGATGCCTACGCGCGCTGCGTGGCGCAGTTGTTGCCCGCGTCGTTCAAGCAACTCCAGAGCACCGTCGTCGGTTTCGCACCCGATGTCGCGGAGATTGATGATCTGGCGAAGGCGCGCCTCGATCTCATTGCCGCCTATATGCGTTCCGATCAGAGCGTTTCGCGCGTCCTCATCGATGGTCACACCGATAGCTCCGGCAGGGAGCGCAAAAACCGCATGTTGTCGGAGCGGCGCGCGAAAGCCGTTGCAGACTATCTGGCTGCGGCGGGTTGTGACTCGGAGTCGATCGAGACACGATCCCACGGCTCTCGTTTTCCGGTGGCGTCCAACTCAACCGAAGCAGGGCGCGCGCAGAATCGTCGCACGACGATACGCTTGGAGCGGCGGCAGACAAAGCTCGCGCAACGCTGAGGTCGCGGCGGGGTCAGATTTTCTTCTGGGTGCCGGAAGGCAACAACGGTAGCGCACCATCGGAATTCGCGCCGAGCAGGCCGACGCGCGAGTAAATCTCCAGTTTCTCGCGGGTATCGGTGATGTCCATGTTGCGCATCGTCAGTTGGCCGATGCGGTCCAGCGGCGTGAAAGCGCCTTCGCCTTTTTCCATCGTCAGGCGCTCAGGGTGGTAGGTCAGGTTCGGACTCGTCGTGTCGAGCAGCGAATAGTCGTTACCACGCCGCAGTTGTAGCGTGACTTCGCCGGTCACGGCACGCGCAACCCAGCGCTGCGCGGTCTCGCGCAGCATCATGCACTGCGGATCGAACCAACGACCCTGATACAGCAGGCGGCCAAGACGACGGCCGTTGGTTCGGTACTGCTCGATGGTGTCCTCGTTGTGGATACCGGTTACAAGCCGCTCGTAAGCCAGATGCAGCAGCGCCATTCCGGGCGCTTCATAGATACCGCGGCTCTTCGCTTCGATGATGCGGTTTTCGATTTGGTCACACATTCCGAGGCCGTGCCGCCCACCGATCTCGTTGGCCCGGGTAAACAGTGTCAAAGCGTCGGCAAAAGTTTCACCGTTCAATGCAACCGGTTGCCCTTCGTCGAACCGCACGGTGACAACCTCGGGTTTGACGACGACGTCATCGCGCCAGAAGGCAAGCCCCATGATCGGCTGGACGATATTGATGCCATGGTTCAGGAACTCCAGATCTTTGGCTTCGTGGGTGGCGCCGAGAATGTTGGAATCCGTCGAGTACGCCTTCTCGGTGTTCATCTTGTATTCGAAGCCGTGGGCAGTCATGTAGTGCGACATTTCCGTGCGCCCGCCCAACTCGTCGATGAACTGCTGGTCGAGCCAGGGCTTGTAGATGCGCAGGTGGGGATTGGCGAGCAGACCGTAGCGATAGAAGCGTTCGATATCGTTGCCCTTGTAGGTGCTGCCGTCGCCCCAGATGTTGACGTCGTCCTCGCGCATCGCGATCACCAGCATCGTTCCCGTCACTGCGCGACCGAGGGGCGTGGTGTTGAAGTACGTGGCGCCGCCGGTGGAAATATGAAATGCGCCGCACTGAATGGCTGCGATTCCCTCTGCGACCAGCTGTGGTCGGCATTCGACCAAGCGTGCTTTTTCGGCGCCATATGCCAGCGCTTTGCGCGGGATTTCGTCGTAGTCCGTTTCATCGGGCTGGCCGAGATTTGCTGTGTAGGCGCAAGGGATTGCTCCCTTCGCGCGCATCCAAAGCACGGCGGCGCTGGTATCGAGACCACCCGAGAACGCGATCCCGACGCGCTCACCGATCGGCAGTCGCTGCAGGATATTTGGCGCCATGAAGATCTCCAAAAAAGCGAATAGTAGGTGAGTTTGTCGGGCTTCGTCAGCGGTGTCCTGAAAACCCCATCGGTCGGCGAGGGCCGACGGATGGCGATTGCCGTGCGAACGTCGTCACGTTCGACGTCGCGGTCGGCGCCTATCATGCGAAGGACGCGGTTGGATTCATCCGGCCGTCCGGAGCGAGCAATGGGTCGGTTTCAAGTGTTGTTCAGTGGCGAGATGGCGGATGGCGCCAGCGAGTCCATTGTTCGGCAGAATCTGATGCGTCGATTGGGTCTCGACGAGCGCAAGGTGCCGCAGCTGTTCAGCGGGCGCACCGTGGTCATTCGTAGCGATCTGACTCGCGAAGCGGCCGCAGAATTGCAGGCCGATTTAGCTCAGTTGGGTGCAATCGCGCGGATCAAAGACGCCTCGCCGGACGAAAAAGCCAAGTTCAAGATCGACGTTCGTGTCGATCAGACGCTGAAAGACATTACCGCGGCACACATCGAATGTCCGCGTTGTGGTCACCTGCAGCTTGAGTCCGAGTTCTGCGCCCGGTGTGGCGTGGATATCGCGACGGTGATGAAGCAGAAGCACAAGGAAGATGTGCTGATCGAAAAAAAGATCCGCGGGCTGAAGGGACAAAAGAATGCGGCAGCGGGTGCGACGAGCGCAGCATCTCCTCAACCGACTTTGGCCACTGAGCCCAGCGATCATATCGAACCGATCAAGCGACGCGTCGTGAGTCAGCGAGAGCTGTCGTCGGACCGTGCGCTTCGGCCGCGAATGGCGCCGCCGAGCGTTCCTCGCAGTACGCCGGAATCGAATCCGTTCGCCGGTGGCTTCTGGCGCAACATGCTGAAGCTCGGTCGCAAAGAATAGCCTCGGCCGCCGCGTTTTTTGGGAACGCGAGAATTGGTCGGAAACTTCCAACGCACGCCACTAGAATATCCAGGTTACGTTTCTGGTCGCGCCGCATTGCCATCGTTAGACGCTCACACTGCATCCCGTCGATTGCGCGATGCACCGATTGGAGTGTTCGATTCCGGAGTCGGCGGCCTTACCGTGCTCAGAGCGCTCGAAGCCGCATTGCCGTGCGAGCGGTTCATCTATCTGGGGGATACCGCGCGCCTGCCCTACGGAACCAAGAGCCCGAGCACGGTGCAACGTTACGCGGTTCAGGCGGCTCGAGTGCTTGTGGAACGGGGAGTAAAGGCGCTGGTGATCGCGTGCAATACCGCGTCGGCAGTGGCGCTTCATGCGCTGCGCGATGCGTATCGACCACTGCACGTCTTCGGTGTGGTTGAACCTGGAGCGGAGGCCGCTTGCCGCGTTTCGCGGCGGGGGCGTATTGCAGTCATCGCGACCGAAAGCACGGTACGCGGCGGCGCCTATCAGCGGGCGATTCTGTCGCGCCGTCCGGATGCGCGGGTACTCGCACGTCCATGTCCGCTGCTGGTCACGCTGGCCGAAGAGGGTTGGATTTCCGGAGATGTGCCGGAACGGGTGGTCGAAGCTTATCTTGGCGCGTGGTTGCGCGAAGACGCCCATCCGGATTGCCTGCTCCTCGGGTGCACGCACTTTCCGATACTCGCCCCGTTGATCGAACGCGTTGGCGGCAGCGGACTCACGCTCGTCGACTCGGCGGCGACCACTGCGGCATCGGTATCGATCGCATTGACCGACGCTGGATTGACGAGTGGCCGGACGGCGCTCGAAACGGCCGCTGCCAACGGCCGACGACACCTGTTGGCGACCGATGGACGTGAACGGTTTGCGCGCGTCGGACGGTACTTTCTCGGCGAAACGCTGACGGCCGACTCGGTCGAGCTGGTCGATCTCTGACTCGCCGCCGAACTATTCGAGTTTGTCGGGATACTCGCAAAGGTCTTCGATCGCGCACGCGCCACAGTGTGGTTTGCGCGCCGTGCACACATAGCGGCCGTGCAGAATCAGCCAGTGATGGGCGTCACCTTTAAATTCGTCAGGGACTACTTTCACGAGACGATCTTCGACCTGGCGAACCGTTGTCCCGGATGCGAGGCGGGTGCGATTGGCAACGCGGAACACGTGCGTGTCGACTGCAATGGTGGGTTCACCGAACGCCGTATTGAGCACGACGTTGGCGGTCTTGCGCCCGACGCCGGGCAACGACTCCAGCGCGGCGCGATCGCACGGCACTTCACCCTCGTGTTGTTCGATCAGCAAGCGGCAGGTCGCGACGATATTGCGCGCTTTGGCGTTGTAGAGACCGATGTGACGAATATAGGGCGTGATGCCTGCGACGCCGAGCGTAAGGAGCGCGTCGGGCGTATTGGCGACCGGATAAAGATTCCGCGTCGCACGATTGACGCTGACGTCGGTTGCCTGCGCTGACAGGATCACCGCGATGAGCAGTTCGAACACCGATGTGTAGGCGAGTTCAGTGGTGGGCGCCGGTGTCGAGTCGCGCAGCCGTTCGAAGATCTGGTATCGCTTCGTCGCGTTCATACTCGCCGCTTGAACGCGTTTGCGGCGGCGAGCATGAGACCCGCGACGAGGAACGCGCCCGGCGGAAGCGCGGTGATCAGCAACCCCTGGCCGACGATCTCTCGGGTTGCGCCCACAACCAGCAGCGCGAAGGCAAACCCGACACCGCCCGTGATGCTGTCGAGCAGCACGTACCTGAGTTCGCGCTTCTGCCCGACCGATTCCACGCGCGCCAGCACGAAATAGTTGGTGACGACAATCTGAATAAAGACGGCGATACGTTCGTAAAGATCGAACGCGAATGCCTGCATCAGCAGCACAGCCGTCGACGTGCAGAGTCCAATGAGCAGCATGAACGCCGGTAGTCGAGCGGCGTCGGGGATGAAGCGACGAATCGACGCGATGCAGACGTTGGACGTCACGAGTACGCCCATTGCGGCGATGCCAAGGCCCAGCGCGTCGACGGTGTTCGTCGCCACCACGAGCAGTGGACACAGCCCGAGCAGGCGACACCAGGCCTGGTTGTCCCGCCATCCGTTTCCGCGCGCAACATTAGTCGGATAGGACATGTGTACACCTCGCTGCCGGCGCATCGTGAGTTTCGATCAACGCGTCGCGCACGGCAGAGACGACCGCGCGCGTCGTGATGGTCGCACCGGTAACCGCATCGATAGCACCACCGTCGTTCGTCAACGCGAGAGCCGGAGCGGCCGCTACCGACAATCCGTTGAAGGCGCGAATCCAGACAGAATTGCCCGTTTCGATTACATCGCCGATTCCCCTCGTCTCGTGATGGCCAATCACCCGCACGCCGGTCACTCGATCGGCCGCATTGACGCCGAGCAGCATGTTGATTGCGCCACCATAGCCGCGTCCGGCGATCTGGCGCACCCGGTACAGCGGCATGCCCGTTGCGAGACAGATCGTCAGCGGCGGCACCAGAGATCCCGTGAGCCCGCCGACACGCGGATCGCCCGTGACGTCAATCAACGCTGTCACGATTGATCGCTGTTGGTTGGCGTCTATTCGTTCGCGTGCCACCGCGTTGATGACTGCGAGTGCGCCAGCGACGGCGGTGCCGATGGCAGCGAGACGAATCGCGCAGATCAGCGGCTTCACAATGGTTCCTCGCGGCGGCGGCCAACGGTTTGATCGATCAACGGCGACGCGGCGTTTGCTAGCAGCACCGCGAACGCGACGCCGTCTGGATAGTTCGACGCGCTGCGAATCAAGAACAGCGTGGCGCCAATCAGGACCGCGAAGACGACGCGCCCGCGACGCGTGGTTGGACACGTCGCCGGATCGGTTGCGACGAAGAATGCGCCGAGCATCGTGGCCCCGGAAAAGTAGTGATACAGCGGTGAGCCGAGACTGGCTGAGCTGCCTGCGTCGTAGCCCACTGTGGCGAGCACGCCGAGGGTGGCGAGCATCGTCACCGGAATACGCCAGTCGATGACGCGGCGTGCGATCAGCACGACACCGCCGAGCAGATAGCCCGCATTGAGCCACTCCCAACCGGCACCTCCGAACGCACCAAAACCGCGAGCGTGGGTCCAGAGATCCGCCACGGTAAGCGCACCGCGGTGTTTAAAGACGTCCAGTGGTGTCGCCCCGGTGATGCCGTCGACGTTGCCCACGGCACCCGGGTTCGGCCACGCCGCGAGCAGCGCGGGATACGACAGCAGCAATACCGCATAACCGACCATCGCGGGATTGAATCGATTTGCACCGAGGCCGCCGAACGCGTGTTTGCCGAGACCCAGCGCGATCAGAGTACCGATGACGACGACGCCAACGGGCACGTCGGGGGGTAACGACAGCGCGAGCAGAAGCGCCGTTAAAACGGCGCTGCCGTCGCGCAACAACGCTGTCGGCGCAATACCCCGCAACCGCGCGACCAGGGCTTCTATGCCGACTGCGCTGCCGGCCGCGGCGGCGGCGTTCATCCAGGTGCCGATGCCGAACAGGGTTGCCTGGATGATTGCGCCGGGCAACAGCGCTACCAGCACAGTAGCCATCACCACAGTCGGCGCGCGCGGTCCGATCATGGTTTGTCCCCGCTCAGTCGCGCCGCGCGGCGCTGCCGACGACGTGCTTCGGCCGCGCGGACTTCTGCGGCAATTCGCTGCGAGTGCATTTCGAATCGGCGACGCGACTCGGCGGCACGCGTCAGGTCGACGCTGACGTGTGTCGGCGGGTGTACGCCCCGCGCCGCGTCGGGTGATCCCACCATCGTGATGCAATCAACCGGACACGCCGGAATGCAGAGTTCACAACCGGTGCATTGGCGCACGATCACTGTATGCATATGACCGGCGGCGCCGACGATTGCATCAACGGGACAGGGCGGCAGGCACAGCGCACAACCGATGCAGCGGGAATCATCGATCGACGCGACAGCGGTGGAATCCATCGGTTGCAGTTCCGGGTCCAACGCGATCGTGGCGCGGTCGAGCAGCCTTGCCAGTAACTGTATCGTCGCGTCGCCACCCGGCGGGCAACGATTGATCGCGATGCCGCGAGCTATTGCCTCGGCGTATGGCCGGCAGCCGGGATAGCCACAGCGTTCACACTGCGTTTGCGGCAGCAGTTGGTCGATGGCGTCTACGAGGCGGCGATGGTTCGGGCGCAAACGCTGCGCTGACCAACCGAGCGCGCCCCCCAATGCAAGTGTCAGAAACCCGAGGAGTGCAACTCCAATCAGCGTCATCGTCAGCCTCCGACGCCTTTGAATCCCGTGAATGCGAGCGAGATCAGGCCAATGCTGATGAGCACGATTGGCGCGCCACGAAACGGCTTCGGGATCTGTGCCTCATCGAGGCCTGCGAGCAGAGCGGCGAACATTGCGACGATGAGTGTGGATGCGGCCGATGCGCCGATTGTATAAACAACGGTTTCGAACAGATCGAGGCGTATATGCGGCGTCAGCCACGCGGCGCCTAGAATCACGCAATTTGTCGCGATCAGCGGCAGGTAGATGTCCAGCGCCTGAACGAGTTGAGGGTGCCGGGCGCGAATGACGCTGCCTGCGAACTGAACAAATGCTGCAACGATCACCATGAATATAACGAGTCGCAGATATTCGAGGTTGTACGGAACCAGCGCATATCTATCGAGCAGCAAGGTCGCCACAGCCGCCGGCGTCAGCACCGACGCCGTCACGATGCCTACCGGCAGCACATTGTCGGTACGACCGTTGGGTCCGACGAAAGGACACTGGCCCAGCAGCTGCGTCAAAACGAAGTTGTTGGCAAGAATGGCGCCGATCAGCAGCAGGAAGGTGTCGGCCATATTCTTGACGCTTGGTCAGCGAATCTGCATTCCGGGTACGGCGCCCGAGTCCGGAGCAAGTAGGAAGAGCTCTTCCCCTCCGGGTCCGGCTGCGAGAACCATTCCCTGGGATTCGCCGAAGCGCATCTTGCGCGGCTTGAGGTTGGCTACCACAACAGTCAGCCGACCGATGAGTGACTCGGGATTGTAGGCAGATTTGATGCCGGCGAAGACCTGGCGCTGCGAATCGCCCAGATCGAGCACCAGCTTGATCAACTTGTCGGCGCCTTCGACGTGCTCGGCGGTAATCACGCGAGCGACACGTAGATCGATACGGTTGAATGCGTCGATGTCGATGAGGTTGTCACTCGCTGACGCCGCTGTTGTTGTTGCACCTGCTGAACGCGCAGCGCCTGCCGCAAGCGGTGTAGTGGCGCTGTCTGCGTCCGCACGGGTTTCTTCAATCATTTTGCTCACGGACTCAGTCTCTATACGCGTCAGTAGCGGTTCAAATGCGTTGATCCGGTGCGCGCCGAGGAATCGTTGCGAATCGTCCCAATGTAGCTCGGTGACATTCAGAAACTGCAGGCTACGCCGTGTCGTGTCCGGCAGGATTGGTGCCAGATACACGATCAACACCTTGAAAAGATTGATGCCCAACGTGCATACCGCCTGCACGTCGGCGCTCCGGCCGACCTCCTTCGCGAGACTCCACGGGGCCTGCTGGGCGATGTACTGATTCGCCTGGTCGGCCAATGCGGTGATCTCCCGCACCGCGCGGCCGTAGTCGCCGGATTCATACCAGTCGGCAATCGCCGGCGCAGCATCGGTGAATGTGTTCCACAAGGTTGGGTCGTGAATTGTGGCGGTGAGCCGGCCATCATTGAGCCGATTGATGAATCCGGCGCAACGACTCGCGATGTTGACGATTTTACCGACCAGATCCGAGTTCACGCGCTGGACGAAGTCGGCGAACGTGATATCGATATCGTCGACCGTGCCGTTGAGCTTGGTCGCGAAGTAATACCGCAGATACTCCGGGTTCAAATGGTTCAAATATGTTCCGGCATTGATGAACGTACCGCGCGACTTCGACATTTTAGTGCCGTCGACCGTGATAAATCCGTGGGTATGGATCCGCGTCGGCTTGCGGTGGCCGGAACCGGTAAGCACCGCCGGCCAGAACAGCGCGTGGAAGTTTACGATGTCCTTGCCGATGAAGTGATGCACCTCCGTGGTCGTGTCAGAACGCCAGAATTCGTCGAATGAGATCTCGTTGTGCGAATCACAGTAGTTTTGAAAGCTCGCCATGTAGCCGATCGGCGCGTCCATCCAGACGTAGAAATACTTGTCGTGCGTACCAGGGATTAGAAAGCCGAAGTAGGGCGCGTCGCGACTGATGTCCCATGGTTTGAGCCCTGAGTCCAGCCACTCGACGAGTTTGTTGGCGACTTCACTCTGCAGCGTACCGCTGAACGTCCATGCCTTGAGCATGTCGGCGAACTGCGGCAGATCGAAAAAGTAATGTTTTGAACTGGCGAGTACCGGCGTCGCCCCGGATATCAGCGAGCGCGGATTCTTCAAGTCGGTTGCGTCGTAGGTGGCGCCACACTGCTCGCAGTTGTCGCCGTACTGATCGTCGCTGCCGCAACGCGGACATTCCCCTTTGACGAACCGATCTGCGAGAAACAGCTTTCGCTGCGGGTCGAAAAGTTGCTCCACGTCACGCGTGAAGATGTAGCCGCGTTCGAACAGCCGACCGTAGATCGCCTCGCATCGAAGGCGATTCTCGTCGGAGTGCGTCGAGTAATACCTGTCGTGCCCGATGTGAAAGCGCTTGAAATCCGTTTCGTGTTCGCGGCGGATCCCTTCGATCAGCTGCTCCGGGGAAACGCCTAGTTGCTCGGCCTTCAGCATGGTCGCCGTACCGTGAGTGTCGTCGGCGCAGACGTAGATGCATTGGTGGCCGCGTAGCCGCTGAAATCGAACCCAGATGTCGGTCTGGATGTGCTCGAGCAGATGTCCCAGATGGATTGATCCATTGGCGTTGGGCAACGCGCTGGTGACGAGGATTTTCCGGGACCCTGACATGGGTGACATCGGTGAAAACGAGGAGGGCGCGACTATACCCGCCCGGCTTTGCCTTTGCATCATCACTTGGTTTTTCCCTAGCCGAACCTATAATGCGCGCTCTTCCAAATTCGCTGGACATGCCATGGTCAACATCGATGCACTCGATCGATTCGTGGATCCTTATCTCGGTGTCACCTGGCAATCGCTCGGCGCGCTCAAACGGGTGGAGCAGCGCGGCGATGTCGTCGAGGTCACGGCCGTGCTCGGGTATCCGGCCGAAGGGTTGACGGTTGAGCTGCAACAGCGACTCAGCGATGCCGTTGGCGCGCGGGTATCACTGTCGCTGAAGTTCGAGCCGCCGGCACTGAGCGCGAGTCCGAACCTGCCCGGCGTGAAAAACATCATCGCGATCGCATCGGGCAAGGGTGGCGTCGGTAAGTCGACCACCGCGGTCAATCTAGCGCTCGCGCTGGCGCGCGAGGGGGCCAAGGTCGGCATTCTGGACGCGGATATTTATGGGCCGAGTCTGGGCATCATGTTGGGCGTGCCGGTTGGTCAGCGTCCTGAGGTCCAGGACGAGAAATTCTTCGCACCGATCAAAGCGCATGGATTACAAACCATGTCCATGAGCTTTCTGGTGTCGAAAGAGACCCCGATGGTGTGGCGTGGTCCGATGGCGTCGAGCGCATTGACGCAGATGTTGACGCAGACGATGTGGGAGCGTCTCGATTACCTGCTGGTCGACATGCCGCCCGGTACCGGGGACATCCAACTGACATTGACCCAACGCGCGGCGGTGGCCGGTGCGGTTATCGTCACGACGCCGCAGGATATTGCGCTGCAGGACGCGGCGAAGGGCATCGAGATGTTCCGCAAGGTGACGGTACCGGTACTCGGGATCGTCGAAAACATGGGAATACATGTGTGCCCCAAATGTGGCCACGAAAGCCACATCTTTGGTTCGGGCGGCGGCGAGCGTATTGCACGCGATTATCAAACCGTGTTGCTGGCGACGCTGCCGCTCGCGATGGAAATACGCGAACAGGCGGACTCCGGCCGACCGACGGTCGCGATCGATCCCGATGGCACGCTGGCGCGTACGTATCGGGATGGTGCCCGGCACCTGTCGGCGAGGCTGTGGCAGATCGCACGCGGTGCCGCGTCGGTACCGCGTATTTCGATGACCGACGACTGATTCGAATTCTCTCCGCAATAAAAGAACCGGGAAGCTAGCCGATGAGTATCAAGTCCGATCGATGGATTCGCGCGATGGTCCAGGAACAGCGGATGATCGAGCCGTTCGAAGCCAGCCAGGTGCGCACCGTCGCCGGTGAAAAAGTGATCTCGTTCGGCACCTCGAGTTACGGCTACGACGTACGATGTGCCGATGAATTCAAGGTATTCACGAACGTCTTCTCGGCGACCATCGACCCGAAGGCATTCGATGCCCGCAGTTTCGTCGATGTGTGCGGCAGCATCTGCATCATTCCGCCGAATTCTTTCGTATTGGCGCGTACTGTCGAGTACTTCAGAATTCCCGCGGACGTATTGACGCTGTGTGTAGGCAAGTCGACTTATGCGCGGTGCGGCATCATCGTCAACGTGACGCCGCTCGAACCCGAGTGGGAAGGTCACGTGACGCTGGAGTTCTCTAACACGACCACTCTGCCGGCAAAGATCTATGCCAACGAAGGTGTGGCTCAGATGCTCTTTTTCCAAGGCGATGAGCCGTGCGAGGTCACGTATAAGGATCGCGGCGGGAAATACCAGGGCCAGCGCGGCGTGACATTGCCGCGCCCGTAACGCGCTCCAGGCAAAGTGTTAGCCCAGTTGATACCCGTAGTCGGGATTCAGCAGTAGCTGTCCCGCGTCGAGGTGGCGCGCGCCGGCAGCGACGATCTCACCGATCACTCGAGGGGATTCGCCCGCTTGCTCGAGCGTCGCCAACGCGGCAGGCACGTCATCGGGCGCAACACATAGTACGAACCCGATACCGCAGTTGAACGTGCGCAGCATTTCAGCTTCGGCGACATTGCCGGCTTGCGCGAGCCAGCCGAAGACGTCCTGGCGCTGCCAGCTATCGAGGTCGATCAGCGCGGCCAACGAGTCGTCGACGAACATACGTGGCAGGTTTTCGATGATGCCGCCGCCCGTGATATGGGCCATACCCGCGATGGGCAGTTTGGCGAGGGTTGCGTGAATCGCGTGGACATAGATCCGCGTCGGCGCCAGTAACGATTCGAGCAGGTCGCCGGTCGGCGCTTGCACCTGATTGGCGAGAATACGTCTGATCAATGAATAACCGTTCGAATGCGGGCCGCTCGAGCGAAGCCCGATCAATCGATAGCCGAGCGCGATGTTGCGACCATCGATGATCGCATCGCGTTCGACGACGCCGACGCAGAAGCCCGCGAGGTCATAGTCGCCTTTGCCATAGAACCCGGGCATTTCGGCGGTTTCTCCGCCGGCGAGCGCGCAGCCCGCAAGTTCGCACGCGCGTGCGATGCCGTTGATCACCCGCTCGGCCACATCGACGTCGAGGCGCGATGTTGCGTAGTAGTCGAGAAACAGGAAGGGTTCGCCGCCGGTGACCAGCACGTCATTCACGCACATCGCAACAAGATCCTGACCCACGCTGTCATGGCGGTCATGATCGATCGCAAGCTTCAGCTTTGTGCCGACACCGTCGGTACCGGTGACGAGCACGGGCTCCCGATAACGACTCGGCAATGCGGCGAGCGCAGCGAAGCCGCCGATTCCCCCGAGCATCTCCGGACGCTTCGTGCGTTGCGCGGCAGGTTTGATGCGACGGATCAGTTCATCGCCGGCATCGATGTCGACACCGGCATCACGATAAGTCAGTTGGCGGCTCACGAGGGGGGATCCAAAGCTGCGGGAGCGCGCAGTCTATCAAAGGGCCGGCGCGCTCACCCGCCGTTTGAATTGAAGTACACTTGCCGGCCGCTAGGGCCCCGGTGGGCCGGATTGGATGGAGGCATGGGCCGCTTCGCAGTTCTGTTCTGCTGGGTAATCGCTGCGCTGATGTCAATATCGATGACGGCGGGCGCGGCCACTGCCGAGTGGCTCTACGATGTCGAGGTGCCTGTCGCCGATCAATCGGTCGATGCGCGCGCTGCTGCGTCGAAGCAAGCGCTGCTGATCGTTTTGATGCGCGTCAGTGGTCTGCGCGAGCTACCGATGAATGCTGCCGTGACGAGCGCACTCGGATCTGCGCAGCGTTATTACGTCGAATACCGATACCACGAAGCTGAGGACGCGGCCGTTGGCGCCGCGCCGGGGGCCATGGTACAGGTGTTGTCGCTACGATTCGCCGAAGCTGCGGTGCAGCGGTTGATCGTGGACGCGGGTCTGCCACTGTGGAGTTCGAATCGGCCGACGACCGTAGCATGGATAGTTGTCGCGGACGGCAGCAGCCGCGCGGTGCTGGGTGCGAGCGATAAAAATCCGCTGCTGAACTCACTGCGTGCGCGCGCGAGCGAGCGCGGGCTGCCTTTGGTGGTGCCGTTGATGGATCTCGATGAACAGCTCGAAGTAACCGACGCGGTGGTGTGGAACGGAGTGCCGCAGGTTATCGAAGCGGCGTCGCAACGATACGCGGCGGATCAGATTCTGCTCGGTCGGATCAGCCGCAGTCCGCGGAGTACCTGGGTTGCCGATTGGCAGCTTTGGGCGGCGGATGTGGATAAACAAAGGTTCAACATGGAGTCGCCGACCGCCGAGGCAGTCGGTGCCTCGATCGCCGATCGTCTCGCTGATGATCTGGTAGCGCGTTATGTGGTCTACGGTGGCGCTCAGCAACGACTGCAGATTCGTGTCGATGGGATCGGCAGCACCATGCAGTACGGCGCATTGCTCAAATACCTCGGTGGGCTCGAGTTCGTTGACTCCGTGCAGGTCGAGGAGGTTCGCCCGGGCGTTGTGCTGCTGGCGCTCGCGACACGCACGCCATGGGATCGGTTTCGCGATCTGCTCGCGCTCGATGGCAGTTTGGTGCCGCCGGATGCAATCGAGGGTGGTGCGGAACGACACCTGCTGGTGTGGCGCGGCGATCAACCCGAATGAGCTTAGGGCTGTTGCGCCAAATCCCCAACGGCATCACGGTGGTGCGGGTTCTGCTGGTGATACCGACCGCCTGGTGGCTGATGCAGGAGGATTACGTCCGGGCGCTGGCGCTGATGGCGGTCGCCGGCGCTTCGGACGCCGTGGATGGCTGGCTTGCACGACGCTTCAATTGGATCAGCCGATTCGGTACTGCGCTCGATCCGCTGGCAGACAAGATTCTCGTCGGGGTGTTATTCATTGCACTGACCGTGAAGGGTGTGCTGCCGTTGTGGGTGGCGGGCGTCGCGATCGGGCGCGATCTGGTGATCGTTGGCGGTGCGGCCGCATATCGCCTGTTGTTCAAACACATCGAGTTCGCGCCGACGCTGCTGAGTAAGGCGAACACGGCGGTACAGATATTCGTGCTCCTGCTCCTGCTGCTGGGTCTTTGCGGGTTCGAATATCTGAGCCCGATCGCCAGAGCGATTACCGATCCGTACGGTTTCTGGGTGGTGGCCGCGCTTGCGCTCGCTTCCGGCGCCGACTACGTGATCACGTGGAGTCGTCGTGCGTTGTGGCAGCACAGGTCGCGCCAGTGAACGACGATCGTAAGCGGCAGCTTGCCCTGGGTTTTTCCGTGGAACGCGGTTGTACCCTCGTGAACTTCGAGGCCGGCCCGAATCTGGAACTTGTCAGCGAACTCGGTGCGCGTGCTCGATCGGACGGATTTGGCGCGCTCTGGCTCACCGGTGAACCGGGCTCCGGAAAATCTCACCTGCTGCAGGGCGCGTGTCACGCTGCCGTTGCCGTCGGGCGTTCGGCGGTGTATCTGCCGCAGCACTTGATGGTCGGCGGACCGAACGTGCTCGAGGGTGTGGCGGAGTTCGGTCTGGTCGCCATCGACGATCTCGACGGCTGGTTGGGCGAGAGACGGTGGGAAGAGGCGCTGCTGGCCGTGTACCAACGCCTGTTTCACCGTGGCGGTAACCTGCTGCTTGCTTCCGTGCATCGGCCGCTCGAAGTCAATATGGGTCTGGCCGATCTTGCGTCGCGACTGCGCGCTGCGGCGGTGTACGCCATTCGGCCGCTCGATGATGTGGACCGCGCGCGCGCGATCGAACGTCTGGCGGAACAGCGCGGGATCGAGCTGGGTGACGAGGTCGTCAACTTCATCCTGCGGCGGGCGCCGCGGCGGATGAACGAGTTGATCGCGACGTTCGACCGGCTGGATCGCAGCGCACTCGCGCAGCAGCGTCCGCTGACGATACCGCTGGCCAAGGAAGTGCTGGGGCTGTGACCGAGCCGCGCCACGTTCTGTTCACCGGTGGTGGTTCCGCCGGTCATGTCATTCCGAGCCTGCCGCTGATTGCACACTTTTCCGCGCTCGGATCGCGGATCAGCTATATCGGTTCGAAGGCGGGACCCGAAGCGGGATTGATCGAACCGTTGGGGGTGCCGTTCTACACGATCCGTTCTGGAAAACTGCGCCGCTACTGGTCGTGGCGCAATGTGGCCGACGTCTGGTTTCTTCTGGTCGGCATCTGCCAGGCGGTCGTGCTAATCCGAAGGCTGCGGCCGTCGATCGTTTTTTCGAAAGGCGGCTATGCGGCGTTTCCGGTGGTAGTCGGAGCGTGGGTATGCCGCGTGCCGGTGATCGCACATGAGTCCGATCTGACGCCGGGGCTCGCCAACAGACTGTCACTCCCGTTTGTCGCCGCCGTCTGCACCAACTTTGCGCTCACCAAGTTCCCGATTCGCAATCGTCCGATCATCCATACGGGCACACCGCTAAGAACGGAGCTATTGAGGGGCGACGCGCAGCGCGGTCGAGCGCTGGTCGACGTGGCCCAGGATCGGCCGATGATCGTCGTAGTTGGTGGCAGCCTTGGCGCCGAGGCGCTGAATGGGGTCGTTCGAGCCGCGTTGGATGTGCTGCTGAGCTTTGCATGCGTTGTCCACGTCTGTGGACCCAATCGTACCGATGCACGACTCGCACAGCGCAGCGGCTATCACCAGTTCGAGTTTGTAGGTGCAGCGTGGGGCGATCTGCTCGCGGCAGCCGATGTAGTGGTCAGCCGCGCGGGTGCCAACGCGTTGTACGAACTCGTGGCGCTACACAAACCGCATCTGCTGGTGCCGTTACCGCGAAGTGCGAGTCGCGGCGATCAGATCGCCAACGCGGCCTACGCTTCCGAACTTGGATGGAGCCGAGTTGTTTCGGAGGCGGATCTCGATGCCGCGCGACTCAATGATGAGGTGCGCGCTATCTATGGCGATCGACTGCGAATCGCACGGGTGCTCGCGGACGCACGGCTCGGTGATGGAACCCGCGCGGTCGCGGACGTCATCCGTCGTTTCGCGCGGCAGTGATCGGACTGAATTTCGATCCAGTCGGGTCTGGCGCGGCAGGAAAATAGGACGCGAGGTACGGCCCCAGCATACGTTGCAGTTCCGTGAGCACGAGCTGCTTGTCGTCGACGTTCGAGAGCAGCAGGTAGGCGGTTTCGAGCGCGACACCCAGGCCGCGTCGTCGCGTCTGGATCGCGACGTCGGGAAATGTCTTATCGAGCGCCTGGTCCAGCACATCGAAAACTTCCTGGCGCAACGCTTGCGCCTGGTCGCCGAGCGGACCGGTGCGGTGACGGCCGGACCAGACACCGCGAAAGCCGGGCATGTTCCGGTAAATTTCGGTCAGCCCGAGGATGATTTCCGAGACCCAAGCAGCGGAGATGCCGTGGCGTGGATTGCCGATTGCGTTGTGCAGATACTGCCGAACCTGCGACCGATAACGCTGCACGAGTTCGTTGACGACCGCTTCTTTGTTCGCGAAGAACTGGTAGAAGGAGCCGATCGACGTACCAGCGCGCGCGGCGATTGCCTTGGTTGTCAGTTGTTCAAAGCCGACTTCGTCGATCAGTACCGCGGCGGCCGTGACGAGCGCATCGACCGTTTGTTGGCCGCGCGGCTGGCGCGGTGTGCGGCGGCGCAGTGCGACCTCGCCTTGACAATGTGAGTCGACACTCATATTTTCGGAAAACCTGAGCCTGGGCTCACATCTTACGATCAGAGGTAATTCCATGTCGATTCGCTGGGCAGAAACCCCCCGCACGCTGACACACTTCGACCCGCCACAGTCATCGGCCGTGGAGTTCCACAATGAACTGGGGCTCGATGCCGCGCAGGTGCAGCACGTCGCAGAGCTCTTCAACACTCCGCTGACCGGCGCATATAACTGGGACTATCGGATTCAGGACGACCGCATCACCAAGTTGTACGAACTCGGCAAGCAGCTGAATTGGAACGCGAGCGCCGATATCAATTGGGGCCAGACCCCTGACTTTCCGGATCGCCCGGCGGTGACCGACGCGCAGCGTCAGATGGTCCAGGAAAATCGCTCCAACAGCCTGTTCAAGGGGTTTGCGCCATGGGAAGCGCTGGACGCGGATCAGATCATCCAATGGATGCGGCATCAGCACAGCTGGGCGATCAGCCAGTTCCTGCACGGTGAACAGGGCGCACTGTTGGTCGCATCCCAGCTGGTGTCGTGTGCGCCGTCGTTCAATGCGAAGCTCTACGCGGCGTCCCAGACGTTCGATGAAGCGCGCCACGTCGAGGTGTTCAACCGCTATCTGCAGCGCAAGATCGGCTTCAGTTATCCGATATCCCGCAGCCTGAAGATGTTGCTCGACAAGATCCTGACTGATCCGCGCTGGGATCTGAAGTTCATCGGTATGCAGATCATTATCGAGGGGCTGGCTCTCGCGGCATTCAACACGATGAAAGAGGGGACCCAGGATCCCGTGCTGCGCGACATCGTGCACCTGGTGATCCGCGACGAAGCACGGCACGTCACCTTCGGCGTGAACTACCTGGAAGAGTTCGTAAAATCGCTGACGGCGGAAGAACGCGAGGAGCGCGCAGAGTTTGCGTTCGAGGCGTGCGTCGTCATGCGCACGCGGCTGATTCCTACGGATGTCTACCGCCAGTTCGGCTGGCCCGTCGAAGCAGCGACTGCGATTGCGACCGGCGGTGAACAGCGGCAGCGCTTTCGCAACATGATATTTGCCCGGGTGGTGCCAAATCTGAAGCGCATCGGGTTGCTGACCGACGGCATTCGGCCCAAGTTCGAAGAACTAGGACTACTCGAGTTCGAGGCATTGCCCGACGATGGGTTGTTCGACTGGGACTCGCTTTCTAAGCCGTTGTATGAAAAAACGGCCTGACCACGATCGGGAAAACCGGCGGAGAACTTGATAAAAATCATCGAGTTCTGATCGCGGCGGCGACTCAGTGTCACTACAATACCGTCCCTTTCCAGGCAGCGAACAGACGATGTACAAGGTGCGGACCTTCAACCAGATCGCGCTCAAGGGCCTCGAGCGTTTCCCTCGTGCGGCGTTCGAGGTAGGAACCGAGTTTTCCGACCCCCACGCGATTCTGCTGCGCAGTCACGTCCTCACCGCCGGGCACGTTACGCCGAGTCTTCGCGCCGTGGCGCGGGCAGGTGCCGGTGTCAACAACGTGCCGGTAGACCTCTATACCGAACGCGGGATCGTCGTGTTCAACACGCCCGGGGCGAACGCGAATTCGGTCAAGGAGCTGGTACTCGCAGCACTGCTGCTGTCGGCCCGTGACGTGCTGGGGGGGCTTCGTTATGTCGCGTCAGTTGCGGATGTCGCCGATCCGGTTGAGTTGAATCGCCGTGTCGAAGCGGAAAAGAAGCGGTTCCAGGGTGAAGAGATTTACGGGAAGACGCTCGGTGTCGTTGGCCTTGGAGCGATCGGTGCATTGGTTGCCGAAGCCGGGTTGCGTCTGGGAATGCATGTGCTCGGCTACGATCCGGCGATCTCGGTCGACGCGGCGTGGCGATTGCCGAGCGATGTGCAGCGGATGGAAAACCTGCCGACACTTTTCGCGCGTTCCGATTACGTCACGTTGCACGTACCGTTGCTCGAGCAGACGCGCAACATGATCAACGAAGAGTCACTGAAGAGTTTTCGGCCGAGCACTGTACTGCTGAATTTTGCGCGCCAGGAAATCGTCGACGAGGTGGCGCTTTCGAAAGCGCTCAGCACCGTTCGGTTGGCACGCTACTTCTCGGACTTTCCGTCGCCAACACTTGCGCAACTCCCCAACGTATTTGCAACGCCGCACCTCGGGGCCAGCACTGCGGAGGCGGAAGAGAACTGTGCGGTGATGGCGGCCGATCAGCTGATCGATTTTCTGCGCAATGGCAACATCCGCAACTCCGTCAACTTTCCGACGGTGAGCCTCGAACGCACCGATGGCGTTCGGCTTGCGGTGAGCAATCGCAACGTGCCGAAGATGCTCGGACAGATTCTTTCGGTGCTCGCGAATCGAAACATCAACGTTATCGACATGATTAACAAGAGCCGCGGGGACGTTGCCTACAACCTGATCGATGTGGCTGCGCCGGTGCCGCCTGAACTTTTCTCGGAGATCGGTCGAATCGATAGCGTGATGAACGTGCGCGTGTTCGACCAGTAGCTGTAAGGCCGGACCACTACTCCCCGGTCAGGTTCGACCACCATGGCGTGCGCCGCGACGCGCTTGACGATTGCGGAATCGCAGTGAGGTCGCGGTTTCGATTTCGGTGCGACTACACGGCGCGAACTCGCCCACCACCTCGCTTGCAATACATTCCGCTGCGAATGGCGCGCTCACGGTCCCCTGCGATCCATGGCCGGTGTTCACCAGCAAGCGCGGCACGCGCACACCCGAGGCGTCAAAGAGCGCGCCGACGATCGGCAGTCGATCGGACGTCACCGCGCGCGTGCCGCGCAAGGACTCCACAGCTCGACGCGCAGCATGCCGGCCTGTGAGGCTGTGCCACCAATGGTCGAATCTGCGCAGATTGAACTCGGTGGCCGCGTCGTTCGACCACGGTTTGTGTTCGTAGGTCGCGCCGATGCCGTAGTCGGATGCGAGCGGAATCATGAATCCTTCCCCGACCATCGGAATCACCGGCAACTGATCGGGCGTGATCCGATCGATCTGCCCCCATACCGGCAACAGTTCGAGGTAGCGCGCCTGATCGAAGTTGTTAGTCCCAACGCCGGTGCACAGGACTATCTGATCGCAATACAACGTATCTGCGGTGGTGGTAACCATGGCTCTGTCTGGGTGGGTTACGATGCTGCGAGCTGCGACGCCGGTTCGGAAGTCGATCAATGGGTGTTGGATAAGATCCTGGCAAAGCAGTTGTAGATTGAGTGTGCGTCCATGTGGAAAAAACAGCGCGCCTTGGCGCACTGGCAATCCGGCCAGCGATGACGCCGTCGTGGCGTCGATGGGAACGAGCCAATTGCCGGTATGTGCGTACGCGGCTGCGGCCAGCTCCAGACGCTGTTCGTTCATCGTCGTGCCCGGGAACTGCAAAACGCCCGTTGCGGGTGAGACCGCGGGACTGCTGGAGTACCAGTGCGACGAGTAGAGGTAGCTCAATGCGCGCTGTCGAGCGGGCAGACCACCATCGGGCAACAGGCGGCAGTGCAACAGTGTGGCTGCCATACGATTTGGGGGGGGCGACGCGGCGTCGATCAGACTGACTGTGATCCCGCGCTCCGCGAGTTGCCTGGCGGTGGCAACTCCGGCCAAGCCAGCGCCTATGACGACGACCGATCGGGTCGACGTCGATTGAGCGACACGATCGGGCTCAAAGGTTCCGGCGAGGCTATGACGCTTGTGTGGCCGCTGGTCGACCTTGCGCATGGCAAAGCCCGCGTCTGTGAGCGCGCGGCGCACGCTGCCGACTGCGCTGAACGTCGCGATCGTTGTGCCAGCTCCCGACAATTGTGCGATGGCGCACCACAACGAGTCGCTCCACAACTCCGGATTGCGGTCGGGAGCGAAGCCATCGAGCAGCCAGGCATCAACTGTGCGCGATTGCCGCCCGGCGATGTCCTTTAAGCCGGCTTCGCCGTCGCCGAAGTAGATCGACAGCATGATCCGCCCGCCCGCGAAGTGGCGACGGTGCCATCCCGGCAGTGCGGGCGGATACAGACGCATCAGCTCGGTGTAGATCGGCAACGCGCGACTGCGGCGCGAAGCCAGGCGGGCAAAATCGCTGTGTGCAATCGGATGCTTTTCGACGCTGACGAAGTGCAGGCGAACATCACGGCTTGCGTGCTCGAGAAGGCGTTGCGCGATGACCGCGAAGTTGAGTCCCGTGCCAAAGCCCAGTTCGCCGACGGTGAAAACGCCCTGAATCTGCGCAAAGCGCTCGGTGAGCCGCTGGGGTTCGACAAACACGCGCTGAACCTCGGCCGCACCATCGGGCGCGTGGTAGATGTCGCTGAACTGCCGTGAGCGCGGCTGATCGCCGTTCCAGTGCAGACGCGCGGGGATCAGGCGTTCATGCTTTGCCGGAGAATCACGCCCGTGTTCGCGCATCGTTCGCTCACCGCTCGACAGGACGTTGCGGATCCTGAATCCATTCGCTGAACGATCCTGGGTACAACGAAGGCTCCGGCAGACCAGCGTGTTTCATCGCGACGATGTTGTGGCAAGCGGTGACCCCAGAGCCGCAGTAGCTGACCACTTCGCGTCCGGACGAAGCCGACGCGGCGAACCGGTCGCGCAATACGGCAGGCTCCATAAAACGATTGCGGGCATCGAGATTGCCTTCAAACGGCAGACAGCGCGCACCGGGGATATGACCGGCCACCGGATCGATCGGTTCGATCTCGCCGCGGAAACGAACCTCGCTACGTGCATCCAGCAACTCCATCGCCGTGTGGCGAGCAAGGATGTCTGGGGCCGATACCGTCCGGGTCAGCGTGGGCGCAATCGTGAACTGCCGCGCCGGCTGGGTCTCGATGCCGGATCGGACGGCGTAGCCTGCAGATTGCCATGCATCCATCCCGCCGTTCAGGACCGCGACTCGAGCATGACCCAGCCAGCGAAGCAGCCACCACGCTCGGGCGGCAAACGCGCCATTGCCGGCGTCGTACGTGACGACTTGCGAATCGCCTGTGATTCCCCACTGACCGAACGTGGTCGAGAGAATCGCGGCGTCGGGCAACGGGTGGCGGCCGGTAACGCCGCGGATCAGCGGACCCGAAAAATCCGTCACAAGATCGCCAAATACCGCACCCGGGATGTGGTTGGCGATGTAGGCACTGCGGCCAAAATCCAGGTCCAACAACGATGCCCGGCAATCGATGGTGCGCCAGCGCGATTCGCCGATATGATCGAGTAGAACTTTTGGCTCAATTAGAGTGTCATACATTACGAATTTTCATGATTAGGTGGATGCAGGTCGGCTTCATGACCTGACCCGGGTCGCAACGGAGCAAGCCATTCAAGCAACGCGGTTGCGGGTCCGTATACTAAACAGACAACTTGGACCGCGGTGGTGTTTTGGGGTCTTAGTTGACACAATGCGCGCCGATTCGGGGTTCGCCGATCGTTCTTCAGGGAGATAACACGCGTGGATTTTTCATTCTTGCATCAGGGTCTGTGGAATGCCTCGATCGGCACCATAGTCCTTTACACGCTGATCATGACCCACGTCACCATCGTGGCGGTGACGGTTTATCTGCACCGTTACTCTGCGCACCGTGCACTCGAGATGAACGGCGCGTTGAAACACTTTTTCCGGTTCTGGCTGTGGATGACCACCGGCATGCTGACCAAAGAGTGGACTGCCGTACATCGCAAGCACCACGCGGATTGTGAGACCGAAGAAGATCCCCATAGCCCGCAGATTTTCGGTCTGAACAAGGTGCTGTTCGAAGGTGCCGAACTGTACGGCGTCACCGCTGCGAAGCCCGAAGTGCTTGATCGATTCGGCAAAGGGACACCCGACGACTGGGTAGAACAACACGTCTACGGCAAATACAAAATTCTCGGCATCGCGCTGATGATGATCATCGATCTGTTGTTGTTCGGTGTTGTCGGTCTGACGATCTGGGCCGTGCAGATGCTCTGGATCCCGTTTTTTGCCGCGGGTGTCATCAATGGCATTGGCCACTATTGGGGTTACCGCAATTTCGAATGCCCGGATGCCGCACGCAATCTGGTTCCGTGGGGCATCCTGATCGGTGGCGAAGAACTGCATAACAACCACCATACGTATCCCAACTCGGCGAAGTTGTCGGCTAAGCCCTGGGAGTTCGACATCGGTTGGATGTGGATCACCCTGTTCAAGTCGCTCGGCCTGGCGCGACCGCTGAGCACAGGACCTGTCGTGGAGAAAGTTGCCGGCAAGGAATTGATCGACAAGGATACGGTCTGGGCGGTGCTGAACGATCGTTTTCGCGTGATGGCCAATTACGCAGATCGCGTGGTGTCCCCGATTGTGGAACTCGAAGTGGAGCGGGCCGACGCGGCGACGCGCGGTTTGCTCAAGCGGGCCCGGTTGTTGCTGACGCGCGAAGAAACGCTGGTCGATGCTGCTGGGCGGAACGATATCTCCCGCGCGGTAAACGTCAGCCCGATGCTGAAGACCGTTTATGACCTCAAGCTCCAGCTGCAACACGTCTGGTCGAAGCGTGGTGGCGACGCTGAAGTCCTGTTACGAGAGTTCAAACAATGGTGCGTCGATGCGGAATCGACCGGCATCAAGACACTGCACGACTTCGTGACGGATCTGAAATCCTACACAGTGCCGAAAACGTCCGCCGCCTGATCCGGACGCAGACATGAAAGAGCCCGCAATGCGGGCTCTTTTTTTTGGTAGCGCCATCGATCTACATGCGTTCGACGGTCTCGATACCCAACAGACTGAGACCGCATTTCATCGTATCGGCGACGCGTCTGCACAATAACAGCCGGGTTGTTCTGACTGCGTCGGTGGCGCTCAACACCGGGCACTGTTCGTAAAACTGCATATAGCGCGCCGCCAGTTCGTACAGATAGCCGCAAAGGTAGTGCGGCAAGGCGTCTGCTGCCACGTCGTCGACGATCTCCTGAAAGCGGGCCAATGTGACTGCCAGCGCGCGTTCACTCGGGGCTTCGATCATCAATTGGCCTTGGAGCTGCTCCGCCCAGACCTGACCACGGCGGAACAGGCTGACGACGCGCGTGTACGCGTATTGCAGATACGGCGCCGTATTGCCGTCGAACGACAGTATCGTGTCCCAATCGAACACATAGTCGCTGGTGCGATGCTTCGACAAGTCAGCGTATTTTACGGCGCCTATTCCGACGATCCGCGCGATCTCGCGGCGCTCAGTTTCCGTGAGCGCTGGATTCTTCTCCGTGACCAGCGCAAAGGCGCGCTGCTGCGCCTCGTCGAGCAACTCCACCAGCTTCACGAGGCCGCCTTCGCGTGATCGAAACGGCCGTCCGTCTTTTCCCAACATGACACCGAAGGGGTGATGTTCAAGGCTGACCCGTGATGGAACGAATTCCGCACGTCGAGACACCGCGAACAGCTGTCGGAAGTGCAGAGCTTGCCGGGCGTCGACGAAATACAGAATTCGATCGGCGTGCAGCGTATTCGCGCGATAACGCACCGCCGCCAGATCGGACGTCGAATACAGATAGCCGCCATCGGACTTCTGCACGATGAACGGCACCGGCGTGCCGTCTTTGGCGTTGAACTCTTCGAGGAACACGCAGCGCGCGCCGTCGGACTCCGTCAATAAGCCCGCTTCATCCAGCGCTTGGACTATTTCGGGCAGATCGGCGTTGTAGGCGCTCTCGGCGCGGACATCCGCGTGGGTCAATGCAACGCCCAGACGTCGATAGACCGCCTCGCAGTGACTCAAAGAGATGTCGATGAACTGTTGCCAGAGTGCGTGTGCCTTCGGGTCGCCCGATTGCAACGCAACGACGCGCGCGCGCGCGCGTTGTGCAAATTCGGCGTCGGCATCGAAGCGCTGTTTGGCAGCCTGATAGAAACGCTCGAGATCGGCGAGCATTGCGGACGTGGTGCCGGTCTCTTCGAGATACACAAGCAGCATGCCGAACTGAGTACCCCAATCGCCGAAGTGGTTCTGGCGGATCACCCGTTCGCCGATTGCGTCGAGTACTCGCGCCACGGCGTCACCGATGATCGTGCTGCGCAGATGGCCAACGTGCATCTCTTTGGCAAGATTTGGCGAGGAGTAGTCGACGACGACGGTCTTCGGGTTGTCGACGGTCGCGAGCAACGGTTGATTGGGATTTGCGGCATCGGCCAGCCACTGGCCACTCAATTTGATATTGATGAACCCCGGCCCAGCGATGCTGACATCCTCGGCGATCCTGACGAGGTCCAGTTTTTCGACGACCGCCGACGCAAGCTCGCGAGGATTGCGGCCCAGCCGTTTGGCGGCTTGCATAACACCGTTCGCCTGATAGTCGCCGAACTCTGGCCGTGCGGCAGGCGTGACGACGGCCGTTGGTTCCGAGACCCCCGCAGCGATCATGGCCGCGCACACACGCGCCTCGAGCAGCGCCTTGATATTTCGGGTCATGACTCGCCGGCGACGGAGACCTGCTCCGCCTGCAATCCCTTGTCGTGCGGGACAACCTTGAAGCGGACCTGTTCGCCGTCTTTCAGGCTGTGCCGCCCACTGCCGCGTATGTTTCGGTGGTGCACGAAAATCTCACCGCCGTTGTCGCGAATGATAAAGCCGAAGCCCTTGGTTCGGTTGAACCACTTCACCCTGCCGGTCTCGCGGTCATCGTCCAAAGTGGTCTCACCCACCCATCCCGCTTCTGCTTCGGCGAGGTCGTTGATTGGGCGCAGGCCGGTCGGTTGAGAGACGCGATTTGTCACGATGCTGCCGATAAAGACTGCGGCCACCGTCAGCACCAGCAATGCGAAGTACTGGCTGGCGAACAGCCGGGAATATAGCTCCGTGGTCACAGCGCCGAGAAACAATGCGCTGGCCGCTGCGATGAGCACTCTTGTCATGATGATTGTTTACGATCGATGGTTTGAAGGCGCGGGATGATACCGGAGTCGGCCCAACAACGTGACTGCGCCGGATTGCGGCCAGAGGCACCGTCGCCTACTTCAGGCGGCGCGCCGACAAGATGACCACCGGTTCGATCGGTACATCATCCAGATCGTCAGCGGTTCCCGTTTCCACCCCGGCAATCGCCGCGACAACATTCATGCCGCCACTCACGCGACCAAACACGGCGTAGCCAGGTCGGCCAGCCCGGAAGTCGAGTTCCGGATTGTCCGCGACATTGACGAAGAATTGCGCCGTCGCAGAGTCGGGAGTGTTGAGGCGCGCCATCGCGACTGCACCGATGACGTTGTGCAACCCGTTGTTCGACTCGTTGACGATTGGCGCGTTCGGCACCCGCGGCTTCAGATCGGCATCGTATCCGCCGGCTTGGATCATGAAGTCCAGCATGACTCGATGAAAGACGACACCGTCGTAATAGCCGCTATCGACATATTTCAGGAAGTTCGTGACCGTTACCGGCGCCTTATCCGGAAAGAGTTCGAGTTCGATTGCACCCTTGGATGTCTCCAGCACGACGCGCTGCGTTGCAGCGATTCCGGTGGTCGAGCCCAATAGCAGGACCAACGCGCAAATGTCTCGCGCCAGTCGATACCTGTCCTGGATACGGGTACGTTTCATGATCTCAGCACCCGAAGATAGGCGGCTATTGCCGCAGTGAGCCCGACTCTCAACGCGTCGCCGATCAGCGCATGCCCGATCGACACTTCGAGCACCTCAGATATCCGGCGAAACAGCGTCAGATTGACGAGGTCGAGGTCATGTCCGGCGTTTACGCCGAGCCCCAGCGCAGTGGCTAAACGCGCGGCCCGCGCGTACGTCTGAAAACTGGTCGTCGCGGCTTCACTGTCAACGCCATAATCCCTGACCGACTCCGCAAAGGGGCCGGTGTAGAGCTCGATGCGTTGCGCGCCGCTGCCTGCGGCGCGCTCGATCTGCGCCGGATCGGGGTCCATGAACAGGCACACGCGTGCGCCATGGGACTGGTAGCGGCGAATCACCTCGGTCAGGCGCATGGCGTCACCCGAAAAATCCCAACCGTGATCCGACGTCAGCTGGTTATCGCCGTCGGGTACCAGCGTGCACTGATCGGGTCGCGCCGATTCGATCAATGCGTCGAAGCCGGGATAGCCGTCGTCTCTCGCAGCCGCGAACGGGTTACCTTCGATGTTGAGCTCGATACCGGGATGGCGCGTACGCAACAGTCTCGCGAGGTCCATGACGTCCTGCGGTCGTACGTGTCTCTGGTCGGGGCGTGGATGTACCGTGATGCCGTACGCACCGGCAATTATCGCGGTCTCGGCTGCGTCGACCACACTCGGTAGATCGCCGCCGCGCGAGTTGCGCAGCAACGCGATCTTGTTAAGGTTGACCGAAAGCTCAATCACGACCAGCCGCTGCGACGCGGACGCGCCTTGATAGCGGCGCCTGCGAGCAAGCCGCCCAGTACCAGACCACCACCGATCAGCAACCAGCGCTGCTCGGTACTGGCCTCCAATCGCTGCGATTCCTCGATCAAGTCGTCGACCTCGGCTCGCAGTCGTGCGTTGAGCGTGACGAGTTCTTGATTGCGGGTATGTTCCTCGATCGCGCCCGCCGATACCTGCTTCAGATCGGCCAGTTCACCTTCGAGCTGCGTGACCTGTGCTGCCAAGCGGTCAGTGTTTGCGGTCGCCTCTGTGCTGGTGGTGCGCAATTCGGTCAACGATTCGCCGCGTTGTGCAAGTTGGCGGTCGAGCGCCGCAATGCGACCGTTGGCAGTCGCGAGCAGTACGCGTGCAATGGGCTGTTTTACCAGGTACTGCGTGCTGATCCAGCCTTCGAGTCCACTGGGCGTGCGCACCTGGGTGTACCCGGCATCTGTGTTGGTTCGAAGCACTTCGAGGTCCATGCCGCTCGGCAGGCCACGATGCACGATTCGATGCTCGTTTGACGGGCCGCTACGCAGCGGTACAGTGAACTCGTCAGAGATCCACACCGTCTCGGCGTGGAGCATCGGGGCAAGCAGAATGCCAACACTCAGCAGCGCCGCCAAACAAAGCTTCATGAAGGACGGCCCGCGCCCTTGGGGCGATCGGTGGACGGATCGCTCAAGTGCCCATTCAGACCCAGATACGCAACTGTGACGAGCACGTACACAAGCGTAATGGCGAATCCTCCAATCAGTTTGTAATTGACCCAGAACGCTTCGGAAAAATTGCGTGCGACGTACAAATTCATCGCGCCCGCGACAATAAAACCGCATGCCCAGCCGTAGTTCAGTCTCAACCAGACACGTTCTGGAAGTGTCAATTGCGCGCCCAGCACTCGCTTTATGAGATTGTGGCGGGCGAAAAAATGGCTGCCCAGCAATGCTGCGGCCATCGCCCAGTTGAGAATCGTCGGCTTCCATTGAATGAATGTTTTGTCGTGCAACAGCAGCGTCAACCCGCCGAACACGAGCGACAACCAGAACGTAAATTTCGTCTGCCCTGAGATCGGCCGTTTGGCCGCCCACATCACGCCGATCTGCACGGTGACCGCCGCCATCAGCGCCGCCGTTGCGTAAAAGATCCCGAATGCATAATAGGCAGCGACAAAGATTAGAATGGGAACGAATTCGACCAGCTGCATGCAAGGCCACGGCATGAATGTGCGCGCGATGATAGAAGATTCGCCGGCCAGGCTAAAGAAGCCATTGCAGCAATCTTTTTATTCATTGCGTGAGATGCCGTGACCCAGTATTTCTCGGTGCATCCGACGCACCCGCAGCGCCGGCTGCTTGCGCAGGCGGCGGACATCGTCCGCAGTGGCGGCGTCATCGTCTATCCGACCGACTCGACGTATGCGCTCGGCTGCCACATTGGCGACAAAGACGCGCTCGACAGGATCCGCGCGATCAGGCGGCTCGACACCCTGCATCACTTCACGCTGGTATGCCGGGATCTTTCGGAGTTGTCGAATTTCGCGCGGGTCGATAACACGAGCTATCGAATACTCAAACACTACACTCCGGGACCGTTCACTTTTCTGCTGCACGCATCGCGCGAAGTCCCGCGGCGGCTGGTGCATCCAAAACGTCGCACGATCGGCATTCGGGTGCCGAATCATGTGATCGCACAGGAACTGCTCGAAGTGCTCGCTGAACCGTTGATGTCGACCAGCCTGATTCTGCCAGGCACGGCGTTGCCGCTGACGGACCCAGAGGAGATCCGTGATCGATTGGACCATCAGGTGGACCTGATCATCGACGGCGGAGCCTGCGGCCTGACCGCGACGACGGTCGTCGATCTGACCGAAACGCCGCCTGTTGTGGTGCGACCCGGCTTAGGAGTATTCGAGTGACGCATAGGCCGCGCCGCCGCCTGAGGTCGCTCGGGTATAATGCCGCGTCGTGAAATTCGGGGAATGAGGATTGAGTAGCAATGACTCGGATCATCGGGTCGTCTCCGGCATGCGCCCTACCGGGCGGCTGCATCTCGGGCATTACCACGGAGTCCTCAAAAACTGGATTCGGCTGCAGCACGAGTACGAGTGCTTTTTTTTCGTAGCAGATTGGCATGCGCTGACGACGCACTACGATGCGCCGTACGACATCGAGCAGCACACCTTCGACACGGTAGTGGACTGGCTTGCGGCGGGTGTCAATCCGGGCTCAGCGACGTTGTTCGTCCAATCCAAGGTTCCCGAGCACGCTGAGCTGCACCTGTTGCTGTCGATGATCACCCCGGTGAGTTGGCTGGAGCGTGTACCGAGCTATAAGGACCAGCAGGCGAAGCTCAACAATCGTGACTTGTCGACTTACGGATTTCTCGGATATCCCGTGATGATGTCGGCCGATATTCTGATTTACCGCGCCGGCAACGTGCCCGTGGGTGCCGACCAGATCGCACATGTCGAAGTGACGCGCGAGATCGCGAGGCGCTTCAATCACATTTATGGCCGCGAGCCCGGATTCGAGCAGCATGCCGAAGCTGCGGTGAAAAAAATGGGGAAAAAAGGCGGGCGTCTGTACAGCGAGTTGCGCAAGGCGTATCTGACAACGGGCGATATCGATGCGTTGGCAAAGGCGCGGGCGCTGCTGGCGGAACAACAGAACCTCTCGGTCGGAGACCGGGAACGGTTGTTCGGATATCTGGAGGGTGGCGGGCGCATCATTCTTCCCGAACCGCGCGCGCTGCTGACCAAGGCGCCAAAGGTACCCGGACTCGATGGCGAGAAGATGTCGAAGTCATACGAGAACACGATTCGGCTGCGCGAAGAACCCGGCATCGTCGAGCAGAAGATCAAGACGATGAAGACCGATCCGGCGCGGGTGCGCCGTGCCGACGTAGGAACTCCGGAAGTTTGTCCGGTTTTTGCGCTGCACGAGATTTACTCGAGCGAAGACACTCGGGCGTGGGCCGCACACGGCTGCCGCAGCGCCGGCATCGGTTGTCTGGAGTGTAAGGGACCGCTGATCGATGCGATCAATGCTGAGCAGGCGCCGATTCGAGAGCGAGCAGCGCAGTACGAACGAGACAAAGATATGGTGCAGTCGATTCTGATTGAAGGGTCTGAGGAAGCGCGCGACGTCGCCCGCGAGACCCTCGACGAAGTGCGTGCCGCCATCGGCATTTCGCACCGGTGAGCAACGAAGTGTCCACCCAGGTTCAAGTCGCAGCAGTCGTGACCTCTGTGGTTCCGGGCGATCGATTGCGTGCGTTGCGCGAACAGCACCGTGGTGGCACCGACGAACTCTACGCGGTTGTTAGCGGCGAAGCGGTTACGCAGTTGCCGACGGATCTGTACATTCCGCCCGATGCCCTCGAAGTTTTCCTCGAGACCTTTGAAGGCCCGCTCGACCTGTTGCTCTATCTGATTCGGCGGCAGAACCTCGATATTCTCGACATCAAGGTCGCCGAGATCACGCGTCAGTACATGCAGTACATCGAGCTGATGACTGCACTGCAGTGGGAGCTTGCCGCCGAGTATCTGGTGATGGCCGCTTTGCTGGCCGAGATCAAGTCCCGGATGCTGTTGCCGCGCCCCAGCTTCGACATCGATGACGAAGATGATCCGCGCGCCCAGCTGATTCGACGGCTGCAGGAGTACGAACGATTTAGAGGTGCCGCGGAAGGCATGGACGCATTGCCCAGGCTCGAACGCGACGTCTTTCGTGCCTATGCGGAACGCCCCGAACTGACGCGCCAGCAAGTGGAACCGGAAGTTGATCTAAAGGAGGTGCTGGTAGCGCTGTCGCGTGTCCTACACCGCGCAGAGATGTTTCAACGGCATGCGGTAACGCTCGAACCGTTGTCGGTTCGAGAGCGTATGTCGGACGTTCTCGCGCGCGTCAACGATGCGCCGGAAGAGTTCGTCCCCTTCGTCAGCCTGTTCAACGTAAGGGAAGGACGGCTCGGCGTGATTGTCACGTTTCTCGCCCTGATGGAGCTGATTCGAGAGGGGCTGATCGACCTCGTCCAGAACGAGGTGTTCGCACCCATTTATCTGCGCGCTGCCGTCAACTGATTCGAGGCATAGGACATGTTGCAAACCGAACGGATCAAACAGATCGTCGAGGCCGCCCTGCTGTGTGCGGACGAACCGCTGACGATCGAATTGTTGGAACGTCTGTTCGCTCCGGACGAGTGTGATACGGCGACGCTGAAGTCGGTTTTGGAAGCACTTGAGCACGATACCGCCGAACGTGGCATCGAACTGAAGCGTGTTGCATCCGGTTACCGATTTCAGGTCCGCCAGGAGTTGGCGCCTTGGATGAGTCGGATGTGGGAAGACCGCCCGCCACGTTATTCGCGAGCGCTGTTGGAAACGCTCGCGCTGATTGCATACAAACAGCCGGTGACGCGAGGCGACATCGAGCAGGTGCGCGGCGTTGCGGTGAATTCGAACATGGTCCGTATGCTGCTCGAACGCGACTGGATCCGCGTTGTCGGCTATCGCGAAGTCCCGGGTCGACCCGCGATGTACGGGACCACCAAAACGTTTCTCGACTACTTCAATTTGAAGACTCTTGATGAATTGCCGACATTGCCGGAGATCAAAGCGCTAATTGAACCGATCGAGGCGGAACTTGCCGGCGCAGGGCCCGAATATCTCGAAGGCCCACGGGTCGAGTTTCCCGGCGAAGGCCCGCTCGACGGCACCGATGCCGGGGTAAACGACGCGACCGAGGAACTTGCCGGAGCGCGTGCGGAACCGGACCGGTGAAAAAGCCTCGCTCGGTTCGCAAGGCGCCGCCGCGTGCAGCGGCGGTGGTCGCGCCAATTGATGCGGCACGGACCGAAAAACTCCACAAAGTCATGGCCGATGCCGGAATTGGCTCGCGCCGCGAAATGGAGCGCTGGATCGATGCGGGCCGTGTTCGCGTCAATGGCACAGTGGCGAAATTGGGCGACCGTGCCAGCGATGAAGATCAGATCACCGTAGATGGAGCACCGCTACACCATCGCGCGGCAACGGTGTCCCGGATTCTGCTGATGAACAAAGCGGACGGTATCGTGTGCACCCGTCGAGATCCTGAGGGACGGCCGACGTGTTTCGACGGCCTACCGCGCCTGACTGGCGGGCGCTGGGTCGTGGTCGGGCGTCTCGACATCAACTCCAGCGGTCTGTTGCTGTTGACCAACGATGGTGAATTGGCACACCGTTTGATGCATCCATCGACGGGTCTCGATCGAGAATATGCAGTGCGTGTTGCCGGGGTCATCGATGCCGACGTCGAACGTGCGCTGCGTGAGGGTGTACTGCTGGATGAATCGATTGCCCGCTTCACCGACATCGCCCGTCACGGCGGTACCGGCTACAACCAGTGGTATCACGTGACGGTGATGGAGGGCCGGAATCGCGAAGTACGACGATTGTTGGAGTCGCAGGGCGTCAGCGTGTCGCGCCTCAAACGGGTCCGGTATGGTCCGGTGGTGTTGCCAGCGTCTTTGCGGCGCGGTCAGTGGGCTGAAATGTCGCCTGCCGATGTGGGTGAGATCTATCGCATCCTCGGAATGGCGACTTCCGGCCTGGCAGCGCGTTCTCCCAAGCGACGCGCAAACTCGGTGCTGATTCCGTATCCGGCGCTCAATCCGGTGAAAGCGTAATCACGCGATTGTGTATTGCGTTGTGCGCTTCGAGGCGCGCTTCCGCGTGCACAAGGGCTGCTTCCGATCTTGCGGACGTGGAGAGCTTTGTCAATGCGACCGTCACGGTGGGCGACGGCAGCGCAACCGGCATAGCTGCCACCATCATGCGTATTCGTTCCGCCAGGAAATTTGCCGCGGTGTTGTCACCTCGATACAACGCGACTGCGAAGGTGCGCTCGCCAATACGGTAGGCACGGTCCGGATCGCCCAATACGGCGGCCAGTTGTAGCGCGACGCGACGTTTGACGGCGGCGTCCGTCACTTCATCGATCTTGACGAGCAGCAGCGCGGTCGGGCCATCGTCATCTGCCCTCGCTCGTGCCAGCAGGCGGATGAGTGCTGAGCGGTTCTGGAGTGCCGTATCGGGATCGATGTCACTGGACGCGCTCGACTGCAGGCTGCGCAACGCCGCTTCGAGTGCGGGCAGAGCACGCGCAAGGATCGACTCGATCCGAACGATGTCCGCCCCGGTGAACGGTGCGCGCCGATGTAATCTGATTTCGCCGAGCGGCGCACTCTGGTGCCGCAGTCGATAGCTCAGCTGATGGCGGCCACCGCGTGCTTTGATCACTTCGACCCCACGTTCCGGATCGTGGTAGTGCACGCCGATTCCCGGCAACGCCGCGTCGAGTTCGTCGGCGAGCGTCGCTATGAAGGAATGCGGATCGGTCGACGCGGCGCCGGGTAGCGTGACGGTGGTTTCGAACTGAGAAGCGTCGATGCTCATGTCGGGTACTCGCGTCAAAACAATGGCGTAGGTGTCACGGCCGGGAAACGTGCAGCATCCATGCCATGCCCGCGCATTGAACGGGTTGTAGCAAAATCAGCGAGATACGAAAGCTTGAACGAATCGCGGCGCGGCGGGAATCTGACATTCGTCAAAACCACGTCGCGGATTTCTGTCACGGCAGCCAGTCCTTGGCGTCCCACTGGATTTCATTACGACCACGCGCGCCCGGTCCCAACAGATACAGGTAAAGGTCCATCCGCGATTCCGGCGTGGGCACGGTCGTCGGGTCCTCGGCCGGGTAGGCCGCAGTCCGCATCGTCGTGCGCGTCGCACCGGGATTCACGGTGGTCACCCGGATGCAGCCTTCGTGTGCCAGTTCGTCTGCGAGTACTTGGGCAAATCCTTCTGCGGCGAACTTTGACACTGCGTACGCGCCCCAATACGCGCGTCCCACGCGCCCGACACTCGACGACGTGATTACCACGGAAGCATCCGCGGACTGACGCAGCGCAGGTAGTAGCCCCTGGGTCAGCAGAAACACCGCAGTTACGTTGACCTGTAGCACCCGCTGCCAGCTGGTCGCGTCATAAAACTCGAGCGGTACACGTGGCCCCAACATGCTCGCGTTGTGCAGCAGTCCGTCGAGGCGTCCGTAGTGATCCACAATCTGTGTGTTGAGTTCGCCGTACGCTTCGTTCGTAGCGCCTTCGAGGTCACACGGCACGATCGTCGGATCGGTACTGGTGGTAGTGGTGATCTCGTCGAAGACCGCGTCGAGTTTGGCCTGGTTGCGTCCTAACAAAACCACGTTGGCGCCGTACGCCGCGCAGGTGAGTGCCGCGCAACGGCCGATGCCGTCACCGGCGCCGGTGATCAGAATAGTTCGCCCGTCTAGCAGATTCTGTGCCGGCTGATAGCGCCAGTTCGCACGTGCGGCGGCCAGTTCAGCGTGCATCGGGTTTGATCGCATGCAGCAGGTAGTTGACGTCGACGTTCGGGCCAAGACTTGCCTTGCGGGTGAATGGGTTGTAGGTCATGCCGATGATTTCCTGCGTTGAGAGGCCGGCGTCACGAACGGCGCGGGCGAGCTCAGCGGGCCTGATGAACTTTCGATAGTCGTGGGTGCCGCGGGGCACCAGGTCGAGTATGTATTCAGCGCCGACGACGGCGAGCGCCCACGCCTTCGGGTTTCGATTGATTGTCGAGAAGAACACGTGAGCGCCTGGCTTCGCGAGCGTAGCGCAAGCCGCCACGACCGAAGCCGGATCAGGCACGTGTTCAATCATCTCGAGGCAGGTAACGACGTCGAATGCGCCAGGAGCCTCTGCGGCGAGCGCCTCCGCACTGATCTGTCGATAACGAACGTCGGTGGCGGTCTCGATCGAATGCAGACGCGCGACGGCGAGCGGTCCGTCAGCGAGGTCCGCGCCCAACACATCGGCGCCTAGGGCGGCCATCGCCTCAGCGAGAATGCCTCCACCGCAACCGATGTCGACGACTCGTCGGCCGACGAGTTCACAATGGCGCGCAATATAGTCGAGGCGCAACGGATTGATGTCATGCAGGGTGCGAAAGTCGCCCTCTGGATCCCACCATCGATGCGCGAGTGATTCGAACTTGGCAATTTCCGACTGATCGACGTTTTTGCTCACTATCTTTCTCGATCGGATTGTACGGTCCCCGACTCCGGCGAGAGACGACTCGACCAAGTAGCGGCCCGCGCGCGGATATCGGTTTCATTCAGCGTAGTCGGTCGACCGTCAGACATCAGGTGGCGCCCGGCAATCCAGACGTTTCGAACGTGACTACCCGAGGCGGTGTAAAGCAACGTCGACTCGGGGCGGTGCACTGGCAATGCACCGGAGTGCGTCAGGTCGATCGAGATCAGGTCGGCAGCCTTGCCGGGTTCGACAGAACCGATGATCGCGTCTAGGCCAAGTGCACGCGCGCTGCCAAGCGTGGCCAGTTCGAGCGCCTCGAATGCGTCGAGCGTCGCTGGATTTCCGCTGACCGTCTTGGCCAACAGGGCTGCTATGCGTGCCTCGGTAAACAGATCGAGCGAGTTGTTGGCCGCCGCACCATCAGTGCCGAGGCCGACTACCAGGCCACGTCGACGCATCCTGGCTATATCGGCGATACCGCTGCCGAGCTTCAGATTCGATTGCGGGCAATGGATTGCACGAACGCCACCCTCGATCAACAACTCGAGTTCCGCATCGTCGACCTGGGTCAAGTGCACAGCCTGCAAACGTGGCACGAGCATGCCGATGTCGGCGAGATGCTGGATGTGGCTGCAGCCGAGATCGCGTCGCGCCGCGGCGACTTCGTTGGCGGTTTCGTGAAGGTGCATGTGGATCGGTGCATCGATCTCGTCGGCCAGCGTCAGTGTCTTGATCAACTCATCGTCGCGCAGTGCATATGCTGAGTGAGGACCAAAGCCTATACGGATCAATGGGTCGTCTCGATACGCGTCGTGTAACGCCAGACCCTTGCGGAATCCTTCCGCGGCGTTTTTCGACCACGCATTGGCAAAATCGATCAGCGGAAACGTGATCTGCGCGCGCATGCCGCAGTCGCGCACGGCATTCGCGGTGACTTCGGGATAAAAATACATGTCACTGAAACAGGTGGTGCCCGACTTCACCATTTCGATCAGTGCCAGCGCGACACCGTCGGCAACGAATTCAGGCGACATCCAGCGTGCCTCGAGCGGCCAGATGCGCGTGGTCAGCCAAGTATCGAGCGGGAGATCCTCGGCGAGGCCGCGCAGCAACACCATCGCAGCATGGCCATGTGCATTCACCAGCCCCGGCATCAACAACTGACCGTCGAGCCGGAGGTTCGCGGCTGCGTGGAACTGTTCGCGAATCGTTTTCGTCGGCCCGATGGCGGCGATTTGCGCGCCGCGGATAGCGACACTATGGCCTGTCAGAACTGTGCGCGCGGGCACCATCGGCAGCAACCAGGACGGCTCGAGAATCAGGTCAGCGGGGATATTCGGCATCGCGGGATTATAAGCCGGGTCATTGGCCAATGCCTCGGATTCGCAATTGATCGTGCTAAACTACCGCGCTTTCCCCCCACCCGATTTGTAGTTCAATCAATGGCTGAATTCGGAACAGAAATCCTGCCCGTCGTGATCGAAGACGGGCTTAATAAGTTATCCATTGGGGTACACGATGAGCTTCATCGTCGGACGTGTGCTGGCCGGTGTTCGCGAGGACGAACGGATCGCCAGAGTCGCACGGGTGACCGGCCCCGCAGACGGAGCGACCATCGAAGCGGGTCACATCGCGCCGGGGTCCAGCGAGCCTGGAGTGGAGTAATTTTATGAACCGTGCCTTCAACTTTTCAGCGGGTCCGGCCACGTTACCGCTCGAAGTACTCGAAGAAGCGGGCGCAGAGCTGTTTGACTATCGAGGCACCGGTATGTCGGTTATGGAGATGAGCCATCGCAGCCCCGAGTTCATCGATATCGCGCAGCGTGCCGAAGCCGATTTGCGTGAGCTGCTCGATGTGCCCACGGACTACGCGGTGCTCTTTTTGCAGGGCGGTGCCACGGCACAGTTCGCAGCGGTGCCCCTCAATCTGCTCGGTGACAGGGTCAGCGCCGATTACGTCAACACCGGCGCCTGGGCAACGAAGGCGATCAGCGAAGCCCAGCGCTATTGTCGGGCCAACGTCGTTGCGAGTTCCGAAGCAACGAACTTCGATCGGGTTCCACCACGCGCGGATTGGCAGTTGGATCCGCGCGCGGCCTATGTGCATATCGTGGGCAATGAGACAATCGGCGGTGTCGAATTCCACGACTTCCCGGATGTCGGAGCGGTGCCGCTGGTTGCCGACATGTCGAGTACGCTGCTGTCACGCCCGCTCGATGTATCACGCTTCGGCGTGATTTATGCGGGTGCTCAGAAGAACATCGGTCCGGCCGGGCTGGTGCTCGTCGTCGTTCGCAGAGATCTGCTGGATCGAGCGCGACCGGACACGCCTAGCGTGCTGGATTGGAGCCTGAACGCCGAGAACGAATCGATGTACAACACGCCGGCGACGTACTCTTGGTACATCGCGGGCCTGGTATTTCGTTGGATCAAACGCCAGGGCGGACTCACTGTGATGGCACAACACAATCGAACTAAGGCGCAGAAGTTGTACCGGGCCATCGATTCGAGCAACTTTTACCGCTGTCCGGTCATCGAGCACAACCGCTCGCTGATGAACGTCACGTTCACGCTAGCTGACGAGTCGCTCGACAAAGCGTTCGTCAAGGGTGCCGAAGCTGCCGGGATGCGGAATCTGAAGGGGCACCGGAGTGTCGGCGGAATGCGCGCGAGCATTTATAACGCGGTTCCCGAGGCTGCCGTCGATGCACTGGTTGACTACATGGCTGCGTTCGAAACGGAACATGTCTGATGTCCGCCGGGACCACGAGCGGTAACGATGATCAACTACGGGAGATCCGCACGCGAATCGATGCGATCGATCGAGAGTTACAACGATTGATCAATGAACGCGCCGCTTGTGCTCATCGTGTTGCGGAAATCAAAACGGCAGACTCCGGTGACGAACCGCCCGTGTTCTATCGTCCGGAGCGCGAAGCCGAAATTCTGCTGCGGGTCAAACGCGAAAACAGCGGGCCGCTCTCCGATGACGACATGGCACATCTTTTCCGCGAAATCATTTCGTGTTGCCTCTCGCTCGAACAGCCGCTGACGATCGCGTACCTCGGCCCGGCCGGAACCTACACCGAGGCAGCGGCGGTCAAACAGTTCGGCCACTTTGCGTCGACGCGCTCGCTCGGGACGATCGATGAAGTGTTCCGCGAGGTCGAAGCCGACGCTGCCCACTATGGCGTGGTGCCGGTTGAGAATTCCACCGAAGGCATGGTCAACCACACGTTGGACTGTTTTATGACCACGCCGCTGCGGATCTGCGCCGAAGTCGAACTGCCAATACATCACTCGCTGATGGCAGCGCCGAATACCGAGCGCAGCGCGATCGCCACGATCTATTCGCATCAGCAATCGCTAGCTCAGTGCCGTCGCTGGCTCGATTCGCACCTGCCTGGCATCGAACGTGTGGCGGTCAACAGCAATGCCGAAGCCGCGCGCCTGGTAGGACAACGCAGCGATTGTGCGGCCATTGCCGGCCAGATGGCGGCAGAACGGTATGGCCTGCGGATCCTCGCGACCAACATCGAAGATCAGCCTGATAACAAGACGCGTTTTCTGGTGATCGGACGGCAGAAGGTTGGACCGAGCGGCCGGGACAAATCGTCGATACTGGTATCGACGCGCAATGAACCCGGCGCGTTGTACCGGGTGCTCGAGCCGTTCCATCGACACGGCATCAGTCTTACGCGCATCGAAACGCGACCATCGAGGACGGGAAGCTGGACCTATGTCTTCTTCATCGATTTCGACGGCCACGAGTCGGCACCGGAAATCAAAGCGGTGCTCGAGGACGTACGTGGCGTCTCGATGGAGGTGAAGTCGCTCGGCTCCTATCCGCAGAATGTCCTATGAGCGCCGCAATATGACCCAGTTCGTGGACCGTTGGGCGAATCGCGACATTCTGACGTTGCAGCCTTATCAGGCGGGCAAGCCGATCGAAGAGTTGCAGCGTGAATTCGGTATCACCGATGTCATCAAACTGGCGAGCAATGAAAATCCACGCGGTCC
>Ga0209254_10000187_pt1 | contig 43951 bp, 46 predicted proteins | sample FrelakmetDIP11DI_FD_187148 | JGI IMG/M metagenome (GOLD analysis project Ga0209254, IMG submission 187148) | Freshwater lake sediment microbial communities from the University of Notre Dame, USA, for methane emissions studies - DIP11 DI (SPAdes)... | ecosystem: Environmental > Aquatic >... | reverse complement strand
CGCAGACCTCGGCGCGCATGCCGCCGCGCGGCCCTGCGTCGACGAGGCAAGGCTTGCCGCCGGCCTGGGACGGCTGTTCGCGGATGCGCCGGCGGACGACCTGCAGCGCGCCGCCGCGGAGCGGGCCGTACGCAACGGGCTCGCCGTGATCGCGGGCGGTCCGGGGACCGGCAAGACGACGACCGTGGCGCGGGTGCTCGCACTGCTGCTGGAGCAGTCGCCGCAGGCGCCGCCAGTGATCGCCCTCGCTGCGCCCACCGGCAAGGCGGCGGCGCGGTTGCAGGACGCGCTCGCTGCGGCGCGCGGCGCGCTCGGCCTGCCGCCGGAGCTGGAGGCCGCGCTGCCGCGCGAGGCGTTGACGCTGCACCGGCTCATCGGTCTTGCCGGCGCAGGCGGGTCGCCGCGCCATCACCCGGAAGCGCCGCTCGCGCTGGATGCGCTGGTGATCGACGAGTCGTCGATGCTCGACCTCGCGCTCGCGGCGCGCGTCGTCGCGGCCCTGCCGCGCGCGGCGCGCCTGGTCCTGGTCGGCGACCCGGACCAGCTCGACGCGGTCGAGCCCGGCAACGTCTTCGCCAGCGTGTGCGCCGGGCTGCCGGTGGAGAACCTGACCGTGCTGCAGCGGAGCCATCGCTTCGGGGCGGCGGGCGGCATCGGGCGCCTCGCGGCCGCGGTGCGCGCGGGCGACGCGGAGGCTGCGATGGCGATCCTCGCGGCGGACGCGGACGGGGTGGCCTGGCACCCGCGGCCGGATGCGCGCGAGGCGGTGACGCTGGCCATGACGGGCTACGCGCCGCTCTTCGCGGCCGCCCGCGAGGGGGCGGGACCGGCGGCCTGCCACGCGGCGCTGGCGCGCTTTCGCGTGCTGTGCGCGCTGCGCGACGGCCCGCTGGGCGCCGCGGGCATCAATCGCGGCGTGCTCGCGCAGCTACAGGCCCGCGGCGACGTACCGCACGGCGTGCGCCACTATCCGGGGCAGCCGCTGCTGATCCTGCGCAATGATCATGCGCTGCGACTCTTCAACGGCGACGTCGGCGTGGTGGTCCGGTCGGGCGCCGGCCGCGAGGAGCTCGCAGCGGCCTTCCCGGATGGGCAGGGCGGCTTCCGGCTGCTGTCGCCCGCGCGTCTTCCCGAGAGCGAGACGGTGTACGCGATGACCATCCACAAGAGCCAGGGGTCGGAGTTCGACGCGGCGCTGGTGGTGGCGCCGCGGCGCGAGAGCGCGCTGGCGAACCGCGAGCTCGTCTACACCGCGATCACCCGTGCCCGCACGAGGGTCGGCCTGATGGCCGAGCCCGCCGCGCTGGCTGCGGCCATTGCTGCCCGCACCGTGCGCGATTCAGGATTGGAGGCAAGGTTGGCATCCGGCGGGACCTCGATGCCCTGAACCGCCGCGAATCGGGGCATCATTCGTCCCCATGGGGACCGAAAAACAAGCGGGTATGGATATCCGCACCCTGCAGACGGCGCTGGCGCGGTTGGCCGAGGAACGCGCGGGCGACCCGCTGCACGCACCCAAGAACCTGGCGCTGTCGCTGGCGGCGGACGCCGGCATCCTGCTGTCGCTGTTCCGCGGGCTGACGGAGCAGCAGCCCCTGCAGGACGACCTCGCGCGCGAGGCGGCGGCGGATGCGCTGACCAACATCCTCGTGGACGTGGCGCAGCTCGCCAACCACATCGGCATGGACGCCTCCGCGGCGCTCCGGGCGCGCATCAAGGGCAGGCCGGCGCCGGCGCTTGCGCCGCTCCCCCAGGCGGCACCGGCCGCCCCGCAGACGGTGCCCGCGCCCGAGCCCGCGGCGCGTGCATCCGCACCCGCGGCAGCTGGCAGTGCTTCCGTCGCGGCGACGCCGGCTCCGGTCAAGGACGTTCCCGTGCCCGCGCCCGAGGCGCCGCCGCCGGCGGCTCAGGCGCCTGCGGACGCGGCGCCGGCGCGAAAGCGCGCCGCGCCCGCCGTGATCGCCGTGAAGGTCGCGCCCGAGCCGCCCCCGCGGGCCACCGCCGCGGCCACGGCGGTCGAGGTGATCGTCGTCGACGAAGAGGATGAGCCCGCGTCATCTCCCGCTTCCGGATCCGTGCCGGCCGGCGCGGCACCGGATGTCGACCCCCACGAGCGGCTCGACACCGAGCAGGTGCTGGACATGGCCAAGGCGCTGGCGCGGCAGCTCGAGCGCAGCACGCGGGACGACCCGGTGCTGCGCGAGCTGCGCGACGAGCTCGAGACCCTGCGGCGCTCGCTCTACGCCTCGAGCGCCAAGAAGGCCTGGATCGCAGGCAGCCTCGCGTCCGTCCGCAACCATCTCGAGGAGGCGCTCTCGCACGCCTTCGCGGAGGAGGTGCGCGCGGCCGAGTTCGTCGCACGCATCGACGCCCTGCTCGCGCAGTAGCGGCGCGCTGCGGCGCGTCGATCACGAAATGTCATGAAGCGATTCCTCCGCGGCGCGGTCCAAACGCGAGTTGACCCTCCGGAGGACCCATGTTTCGAACCTACCCCCCCAACAGCCCCGAAGCCGTCGCGCGCGTGCTGGCGATGGCGATGATCACCGACGGCGAGGTCGACGACGCCGAGATCGAGCTGTTCGATCGCCTCGCCCTGTTCCCCATGATCGGGCTGTCGCGCGAGGCGTTCGCGCAGGTGCTGTCCGACTACTGCACCGATCTCCGCGCGGCCGAGGGCGGGCCGCTCGCGGCCGACGCCGCCGTCGTGGACGCCGTGATCGCGGATGTCGACGATCCGCGTCGGCGGCTGGTGACCTGCGCCGCGATGCTCTCGGTGTGCTACGCCGACGGGCGTTTCGATGCCGCCGAGCTGAGCGTGATGCGCCGGGTCCTCACGAGCTGGAACCTCACCGTGGAGGCGCTGCAGGGCATGGATGTCCCGCCCTCGCCCTCGCGGCCGCGGCTCCACGGGCAGCGCCCGGTCGCGCGCTACCTGCGGCGGGAGCGGCGCTGGGGCGAAGACGCAAACGAAGGCCGGCGGCGCGAGTGGGTGATGGCCGACTAGCGCCGCCGCCGGCGCGGCCTATTGCTCCGACCAGAGCTTGCCTGCAGTCGCCCAGCGCTCGCGCGGAATCTCGTCGAGAATGATGTTGACGTCCTCGGGCTTGCAGTTGAGGATGCGGCAGGTTTCGCGCGTCACGACAGCGACGTACTCGCGCTTCTGCTCGGCGGTGCGGCCGGCGAACATCTCGACGCGGATCATGGGCATGGCAGTCTCCTTGCGGGCGTTGAACGATGAACATCCTGGTGGTGCTGGCCCATCCGGTGCGCGCGAGCCTCACGGGCATGCTGGCGGACGCCGCGCGCGAGGGGCTCGCCGCGGATGGGCACGTGGTCCGGTTCCACGACCTCGATGCGGAGGGTTTCGACCCTCGCATCGCGGCGGAGGAACTCACCGCGCGCAGGTCGAATGATGCCTTGATCGAGGCGCATTGCGGGGCCCTTGCGGCGGCGGACGGCATCGTGATCGTGCATCCCAACTGGTGGTCCCAGCCGCCGGCTGTCCTCAAGGGCTGGCTCGACCGCGTCGTGCGGCCGGGGGTGGCCTACGATTTTCACCGCGACGAATCCGGCCGCATGATGCCGGTGGGCTTGCTGAAGGCGAGAACGGCCGTGGTGATCAACACGGCCAACGTTCCGCAGGCGGCCGAGCAGGCGGCCCTGGGCGACCCGCTCGAGACGCTGTGGCGCAAGGCCGTGTTCGAGCGCTGCGGGGTGTACGACGTGCGCCGCGCGGTGTTCGCGCCGGCACAGTCGGCCTCGGCGGAGCAGCGCGCGGCCTGGTGCGACGAGGCGCGCGCGCTGGTGCGCGCGGCGTTTCCGGCGGATTGAGGGCCGGTGCTGGTCATGCCGACGCCGCAGGGTAGGGGCTTTCGTCGGCGAGCCCGATCATGCCGCGCGCCAGCCGCTCGGTGAGGTCCGCGCGCAGCCCTGCCGCCGCGGGATCGTCCCATCGGTTCACCGACTCCAGCGGATCGGCGACGAGGTCGTAGAGCTCGCCCCACGGCTGACCCTCGTAGAGCGTGAGGCGGTGGCGGCCGTCGAGCAGGCTGCGCATGCGCACGCGATGTGGCCAGCCGAAGTCGCGGCGCTGGCCTTCCTCCTCGACGAGCAGCGTGTCGCGGACCGCCAGGGCCTCGCCGCGGACCAGCGGGAGCAGCGAGCGGCCCTGCATGCCGTTCGGCAGCCCGAGGCCGGCGCGATCCAGGATGGTCGGCGCGAGGTCGATGCTTTGTGCGAGCGCGCCGATCCGCCGCGGTGCCGCCGCATCCGGGTCGTGCCAGATGCCGGCCACGCGCGTGAGCGCGCGGCAGTGGAGCCCGCCCTTGAACATGAGCTGGTGGTCGCCGAGCAGCTCGCCGTGGTCGGAGGTGAACGCGACGACCGTGTCGGCCGCGCGTCCGCTCGCCTCCAGTGCATCGAGCGTGCGGCCCACTGCGTCGTCGATCAGTGCCATCAGGCCGTGATTGAGCGCAATCGCCTCGCGTGCCTCGCGCTCGGTGCACGCCCAAGCGGCGTGGCCTCGCTTCAGGGCGCGGCCGGCGTCGCGCTGTGCGCGCAACCAGGCGATGTGCGGCGGCGGCGCGTCCGTGTGGAAAGCGGCGGGAAGCTGCGCATCCTCGGGGCGCACCAGGTCCCAGTAGCGGCCGGGTGGGGTGAACGGATGGTGCGGATCCGGGAACGAGCAGACGATGCAGAACGGCGCGTCGTCGCGGCCGAGCCGGTCGAGCAATGCGGCGGTCTCCTCGGCGATCCAGCGCGTCGGATGGAGCGCCTCGGGGAGGCGCGTCCGCCATGCCTGGCCGCATGCGGCGAGCGCGAGGTCCGGCGTGGGCAGCGCGTTCGCCTGTCCGACGAGCCGGTCGGCATCCGGCGTCTGCGCGCGCAGCCAGCGGCGCCAGTCGCCGTACTGGTCGTCGCCATGGTTGATGGCGAGGCGCGCGGTCTCGAAGCCGTAGTAGGGCAGGGCGAGCGCGAACGACGTGTCGTCCTCCCAGCGCCGCCAGCATTCCTGGCCGTAGCGGCCGGCCCCGGCCGCGCGCGTCTCGGGCGCGCGGCGCGGCTCCCCCGGAGCGGGCCAATGCGGCGGGACCGTGGTGATGTTCTGCAGATGGCTCTTGCCCACCAGGGCGGTACGGTAGCCGGCTTGGCGCAGGCGCTCCGGAAAGGTGAGCTCGGCATGGTCGAGCTCGATGCCGTTGACGCGCAGGCCGTGCGCCGAGGGCATGCGGCCGGTGAAGAGCGAGGCGCGGTTGGGCATGCAGCTCGGCGTGGCGACGTGGAGGTCGTCGAACACCGCGCCGCGCGCGGCGAGCGCGTCGAGGCGCGGCGTCCGGGCCAGCGCGTTGCCGTAGCAGCCGAGCTGGTCGGCGCGCTGCTGGTCGGTGAGGAACAGCAGGAAGCTCGGACGCCGGCCTGCTGGCACGCCGTCAGTCCGGCTTGATGTCGAATTCCTTCACGATCCGGCCGTACCGCGCGTAGTCCTCGCGCATTGCCGTGGCGAGCACGTCGGGCGCGCCGCCGGCGATGTCGAGCCCCGCGCCGTTGAGGCGCTCGCGCACGTCGGGCATCGCCAGCACCTCGTTGATCTCGCGATTGAGCCGCGCGATCACGTCCGCCGGCGTGCCGGCCGGCGCGAGAATGCCGTACCAGGCGTTCACGTCGACGTCGCGGAAGCCGCGCTCGGCGAAGGTGGGCAGGTCGGGCAGCAGGCCGGTGCGCTTCTTCTCCGCGAGGGCGAGCGGCACCAGCTTGCCGGACTTCACGTGGCCGGCGATGCCGCCCAACGCCACGTACACGACGTTCACCTCGCCGGCGAGGGCGGCGTTGACCGATGGCGCGACGCCCTTGTAGGGCACGTGCAGCATGTCCACGCCCGCGGCCTTCTTGAAGAGCTCGCCGGCGATGTGCATGGGCGAGCCGTTGCCGGCGCTCGCGTAGGGCAGGCCGGGCTGTTTCTTGGCCGCAGCCGCCAGCTCTTCCACGGTCTTCACACCGAGCTTGGGGTTTACCGCGACGAGCATCGGCGTGGTGGCTGGCATGATGACCGCGGCGAAGTCCTTGGTCACGTCCACGCCGCTTTGCGCGTTCTTCGGCAGCACGTTCGCGGCGATCACGAGTGTGTTGGGCGTGAGCAGCAGCGTGTGCCCGTCCGCCGGCGCGCGTGCCACCTGCGAGGCGCCGACGAAGCCGCCGACGCCGGGCTTGTTCTCGATGACCACCGCCTGCCCGATGCGCGCCGCGAGCTTTTCGCCGATGACGCGCGCGGCGATGTCCGGTCCGGCGCCAGGCGGGAAGGGGACGACGATGGTGACGAGGCGCGTGGGCCACGTCTGGGCGTGCGCCGCGGGCACTATGGCCAGGGCGGCGGCGGCGAGCGCCACGCGCGCGAGTGCGCGGAGCGCCGCCGGGAAGGACGAGAGGGTCATGCTGTCTCCTGGTGGATGTTTGCGCGGCGCCGGTCAGGCCGGCTTTTTCTGCCTGCGCGTGTTGCCGTCGATGCCGCCGATCACCGCCCACTCGGCGAACACTTCCGGTGCGGGCTGGAATTCGCGCGGCTGCCAACTGGCCGTGACGACGTCCTCGTCAGTGTAGTACTCGGCCAGTCCGCCCGCGGGGTTCTTGACGTACCAGAAGTACGCCGACGAGATGGGATGGCGGCCCGGACCGATTTCCGTTTCCCAGCCGCAGCGGCTGATGTGCATCCCGCCGCCGAAGATCTCGTGGATGTCGCGCACGGTGAACGCGACATGGTTGACGCCGCGCTTGGCCTGGGGCGGCTGCAGCAGGAACATGTCGTGGTGCCCGCCCTCCGGAGCGGTGCGCAGGAACACGCCGCGGCCGGGATACCGGTCGGAGACCACGAAGCCGAGCTTCTCGCGGTAGAACGCCTCGTGCTCGGCGAGCCGGTCGGTGAAGAACACCACGTGGCCGACTTCCACCGGCCGTGCGCGGTCGTAGATGGTGCTCGGCTGGTCCACCCGGAGCACGCGGTCCCAGGTGTTCATGGGTGAGCCGTGCACCTCGACCGGACGCTTGCGCGAGACGCGCACCTTGAACGCCAGGCCGATGGGATCGATCCCGCCTGCGACGCCATCGGCGAATGACGCGCCAGGGCTGCCGCGCAGGCGCTCGGTCACCCGCACCACGTCCCCCGGCGTCTCCGCCGCCCAGATCACCTCGCGCAGCGTCGAGCCGGGCTCGATGGCGGGCGCGAGCGACGGGTCGTCCTTCGGGGCCACGACCACCTCGCAGCCGTTGATGGTGTGAAAGACCAGCCGCCCCGCCTCCTCGCGCACGAGGTCCAGGCCCCAGTCGAGAAAGAACTGGCGGCATCGCGCGACGTCCTCGACGCCGTAGGTGATGCCGTCGATGCCGGTGATGGCCATGCGAATCTCCCGATGTGCCGCGCTAGTCCAGCCGGACGTTGGCGTTCTTCACGCGCTCGGCATACTTTGCGCGATCCTTCTCGAGGAAGGTCTGCAGCTCCGCGGGGCCGAGGTTCAACGGCTCCATGCCCATGGCGTTGATGAACTTCTCGCGGTACTCCGGCGTCTCCACGACGCGCTTCACGTCCGCGGCGATCCTGTCGATCACCGGCTTCGGCGTGCTCGAGGGCACCGCGACCATGAACCAGGAGCGCGCCTCGAACGGCAGGCCGGCCTCGGCGAACGTGGGCACGTCCGGCAGCACCGGGTAACGGCCCTGGCTGGCGACCGCGAGGGCCTTGAACTTGCCGCTGCGGATGTGCGGCAGCGACGGGCCGATGGCGGTGAGCGTCATGTCGATCTGGCCGTTCAGCAGCGCCGGAATCACCTCGCCGGTGCCCTTGTACGGCACGTGGGTCAGCTTGACGCCCGCGGCGGTCGCGAACGCCTCGGCGTCCAGATGCGTCACGCTGCCCTGCCCGATGCTGCCGTAGGTGAGCGTTCCGCCCTTCTGCTTCGCCAGCGCGACGAGCTCCTTCAGGTTGTTCACCGGCAGCGACGCGGGTACCACGAGGATCAGCGTCGTGGTGGCGACGCCCGCGACCGGCGTGAGGTCCTTGACCGGGTCGTACGGGAGCTTGCTGTAGAGGTATTGGTTGGACGACAGCGACGGGTCGTTCGCGAGGATCATGGTGTGGCCGTCGCCCGGCTGCTTGGCGACGTAATCGGTCGCGATGATGGAGTTCGCCCCAGGCTTGTTCTCCACCAGAACGGGCTGGTTCCACTGCTTCGCGAGGCCCTCCGCGAGCGGTCGCGCGAGCACATCTGCCGGGCCGCCGGGCGGAAATCCGACGATCATCTTCGATGGCTTGGACGGGAACTGCTGGGCGCCGGCAATGCCGACGACGAGCGCGCCGGTGACGGCAAGGGCGGCCTGCAGGAAACGACGACGCATGACGATCTCCGTGGTGGTTGGGTGGTGGCGGTTCTACTTCTTGGAGCTTGTGACGAGCGCGCGCACGCGCGACGGCGACAGCGGGCCGCGGCGCACGACGGCGCCGAAGGGGCGGAGCGCATCCTCGACGGCGTTGGCGATGGCCGCGGGCGGCCCGATGGCGCCGCCTTCGCCCAGGCCCTTCACGCCGAGCGGATTGCGCGTGGAGAGGCTTTCGATGTGGTCGAGCTCGATGTCGGGCAGGTCGGACGCGATCGGCATGGCGTAGTCCATGAACGAGCCGGTGATGGGCTGGCCGTTGTCGTCATAGATCATCTCCTCGCGGAGGATGCCGCCCAGGCCCTGCGCCACGCCGCCCATGACCTGTGCGTCGGCAAGCAGCGGATTGACCACGCGGCCGCAGTCGTGCACGACGACGTAGCGCAGCACCTTCACGACGCCGGTCTCCGGATCGACCGCCACCACCACCGCGTGGGCCGCGCTCGCGTACGTCACCGTCGGCGGGATGAAGTAGGACGTGTCGGCGAGCGCGGCCTCGCCGGGCCTGCCCTGCTTGAGCACGCCCTTGATCGCCGCCTGGGCCACCTGGGCCATCGTGACCGCACGATCGGCGCCCTTGATCCGGACCCTGCCGTCGACGATCTCCAGGTCGTTCGGCGCGGCCTCGAGCATTTCCGAGGCGAGGTCGAGGGCGCGTTCCTTCACGAGCGTCGCTGCCGCGTGGATGGCATTGCCTGCGGTCACGGTGCTGCGGCTCGCGATGGTGCCGATCCCGAAGGCGATCTTCGCGGTGTCGCCGCCGATCACGTCGACGGCGTCGAAGGGCACGCCGAGCGCGTCGGCGGTGATCTGCGCATAGACCGTGCGGTGCCCCTGGCCCTGGCTGCACGCGCCGGTCGCCACTTCCACCCGGCCCGAGGGCAGCACACGCACGGTCGCGCCTTCGAACGGCCCCATGCCCGAGCCTTCGACGTAGAGCGCGAAGCCGACGCCGAGATGCGTGCCGTCGGGCTGCGCGCCGGCCTTCTGCTTCGCCCGGAGCGCGTCGAGGTCGAGGATGTTCCGGGCGCGCTGCAGCAGCTCCGGGAAGTTGCCCGAGTCGTACACCTGCGGATTGCCGTCGCGGTAGAGCAGGCCCGTGTCGTAGGGCATCGCCTCGGCCGTCACGATGTTCTTCGCGCGCACGTCGGCCGGGTCCATCCCGAGCCTCGCGGCGAGGCGGTCGATGATGCGTTCCATCGCGAACACCGCCTCCGGACGCCCGGCGCCGCGATAGGGCGTGGTGAACGTGGTGTTGGTCAGGACGCCGCGAACGCAGATCCGCGCGTTCGGGATGTCGTACACGCCGAGCAGGTGCGACAGCGTGTTGTACGGCACCACCAGCCCGATGACGTTGTACGCGCCGAAATTCACCAGGACGTCGTCGCGCACACCGACGATGCGGCCATCGGCGGTCGCCGCCATGGCGATGCGATGGATCTGGTCGCGCGCGTGGGCCGCGGCGACGAGGTTCTCCCCGCGCTCCTCGACCCACTTCACCGGCCGCCCGAGCTCGCGCGCGGCATAGGGGACCAGCACGTCCTCGACGGCCTGGATGCCCTTCTGGCCGAAGCCGCCGCCGACGTCGCAGGCGATGACGCGGATGGTCTCGGTCGACTGCTTCAGGGACGCCGCGAGGATCATCTGCAGGATGTGGGGCGTCTGGGTGCTTGCCCAAACGGTGAGCGAACGGTTGACCGGATCGACGGTGGCGAGGATGCCGCGCGGCTCCATCGGCGCAGCGACGTAGCGATGCGTGACGATCTCCTCCTCGACCACGACCGCGGCGGCGGCGAAGGCCCCGTCGGGGTCGCCCTTGTCGGTGGCGACGCGCAGGGCGAGATTGTCCGGCCAGCTTTCCTCGATGCGCGGGGCATCCGGCGCGAGCGCCGCGTCCGGATCGACCACGGCAGGCAGAGGCTCGTAATCCACCGCGATCGCCTCCGCCGCGTCGTGCGCCGCGCGCTTCGACTCGGCGACGATCATCGCCACCGGCTGGCCGACGTACGTCACGCGGCCGGTGGGGAAGAGCGGCGTCGGGTGTACCCGGTCGAGGGGTTTCAGCTCGCGGATCAGCCGCTCGGGCGTGTGCGCCTCGCCGGCCACCGAGATCGGGCCGGTGCGCGGCAGCACCATGTCGGGCGTGAATACCGCGACGACCCCGGGCAGAGCACGCGCCGCGTCGGCATCGATGCGTCCGAGCCTGGCGTGCGCGTGCGGGCTGCGCACGAAGTGCGCCACGAGCGCGCCGGGGACGTCGAGGTCGGCGACATAGCGGCCCTGGCCGCGCAGCAGGCGGTCGTCCTCGACCCGGCGCAGCGGCTTGCCGATGAGCGAGGATGATCCGGATCCGGTGGGGTTCAGTGCCATCGCCTTGCCGCTCCTAGTCGGCCCACGGGATCGGGCGCTCGCTCAGCCCCCAGTAAAGGCTCTTCTGCATGGTGTACTCGAGGATACCCAAGCGGCCCTTCTCGCGGCCGAGGCCGGCTTCCTTGGTGCCGCCGAAGGGCGTCGACACGGAGAACTGCTTGTAGGTGTTGATCCACACCGTGCCGGTGTCCAGGCGCCGCGCGATGCGCCAGGCGCGCTTGTAGTCGCGCGTCCACAGCCCGGCGGCGAGACCGTACACCGAGTCGTTCGCCTGCGCCACCAGTTCGTCCTCGTCGTCGAACGGCATCGCCACCAGCACCGGGCCGAAGATTTCTTCCTGGACGACGCGCGCCCCGTTGGTCAGGCCCTCGATGATGGTCGGCAGGTAATAGGTGCCGCGATCGTAGAGCCCGCCGCGCGGCCGCTCGCCGCCGCAGCGGACGCGGCCGCCTTCGTCGCGGCCGAGCTGGACGTAGCGCTCCACCGTCTGGCGGTGCTGCTCGTGGATCAGCGGACCCATCTGGGTGCGCTCGTCCTCCGGGTCGCCGACGCGCAGCTTCGCAGCGGCTGCCGCGAGGCGCTCGAGGAAAGTGTCGTAGAGGGCGCGCTGCACGAAGAGCCGCGAGCCGGCGATGCACGACTCGCCCGACGAGCTGAAGATGCCGTAGAGCACGCCGTTCACGGCGTGGTCGAGGTCCGCGTCGCCGAAGACCACCGTCGGCGACTTGCCGCCCAGCTCCAGCGACACCGGCATCACCTTCTCGGCCGCGAGCTTCGCCAGATGCTTTCCGGTGGACGTGCCGCCGGTGAACGCCACACGGCGCACCAGCGGGTGCCTGACGATGGGATCGCCGATGACCGAGCCCTTGCCGGGAACCACGGCGATGACGCCCTTCGGCACGCCTGCTTCCTCGCAGATCCTCGCCAGCGCGAGCGCCGCGAGCGGCGTCACCTCGGCGGGCTTGAGGATCACGGCACAGCCTGCGGCGAGCGCCGGCGCGAGCTTCTGCGCCTCGCTCGCGATGGGCGAGTTCCACGGCGTGATGGCGGCGATGACCCCGAGCGGGTCGTGCACGCTCATGGTGAGGAAGTCGCCGCGCGGCGGGGTGAGCGTCTCCTCCAGCGTCTCGCACGCCGCGGCGAAGAACTGGAAGGTGCCGGCGGCGCTGGCGACCAGTGCGCGCGTCTCGTTGATCGGCTTGCCGTTGTCGCGGCGCTGCAGGTGCGCCAGTTCCTCGGAGCGGCTGCGGATCAGCGCGGCGACACGGTGCAGGATGGCCGCGCGCTCGTGCGGCCTCAGCCCGTGCCAGCTCGGCTTCTGCCAGGCTTCGTGCGCGCACGCGATCGCGTCGTTCACGTCCTCGACGCTCGCCGCGTCGATTTCCGCGTTCACGCTGCCGTCGGCCGGGTAATACGACGCGTAGCGCGCCCCGCGGCCGGAGCGCCACTCGCCGGCGACGAGAATCGGTTCGACGGCTCCCACGGTCAGGCCTTTACGGGCTCGGCCTTGCGCACCGGCGGGCCGGCGAACGCGGCGGCGAACGGGCCGATGGCCTGCATGTCGACTTCCACCATCACCGGCCCCGTGCCCGCGAGGGCGGCGGGCGCATCCTCGACGCGCGTCACGCGCCGGTGCGTGAGGCCGATGGCCCTCGCAAGCACGCCGAAGTCCGGCCCGATGATCTCGACGCAGTGACGGCGTCCGCCGTAGTGGACGTCCTGGATGTTCTTGATCACGCCGTAGCCGCCGTCGTTCATCACGATGAGCACCGCGTCGGGCCGCTCCTGCACGAACGTCGCGAGCTCCGCCAGCGAGAGCTGCAGGCCGCCGTCGCCGCACAGGATGAAGGTCCTGCGGCCGCCGGCCGCGAGCGCGGCGCCGATGCCCATCGGCAGGCCCTGGCCGATGCCGCCGCCGAGCGCATGGACGCCGTCGCGCGGGCCGCGTATGGCGAGCGCGCGGTTGCCCCAGGTGCTGTTGGAGACGGTGACGTCGCGCACCCAGACGAAGTCGCCGCCCGCCGCCGCCTGCACGGCGTCGACCAGCGCCGCGTAGGGGCCGAGGCCGTCGCGCACCAGCTTCACCGCGGCCTCGCGGGTGCGAGCGAGATCGGCGGCGAAGCCGGGGTCGATGCGCATGCGGCCTTCGAGCCGGTCGGCGAGGCCCGCGAGCGCGACGCGCGCGTCGCCCGCGACAAAGCGGCAGCTGCGATAGTTGCGATGCTCGGCCCGTGCGTCGGCATCGATGCGGTAGAGCTTCTCCGGAAGCTTCAGCTTGTAGGTCAGCGTCTCGTTCGAACGCAGGCGCGAGCCGACCACCAGCATGGCGTCGCAGCGCTGGTAGAACGCCTCGACCGGCGCGTGCAGGTTGTAGGCGCCCAGGTACATCGGGTGGTCCTCGGGCAGCACGCCGCGGCCCTGCACGCTGGTGACGACGCCGATGCCCATCCCGGCGAGGCGAGCGATTTCCGCCGCGGCGCCGCGCGCGCCGCCGCCGGCCCAGACGAGCGGACGAGCAGCAGCGGCCAGCGCATCGGCCAGCGCGTCGAGCGCTGCCGGATCGGGCTGGAGCACCGGGACCGGCAGCGGCGCGAGGTCCTCAGGCCAGTCCACCATCGCCTGCTGCACGTCAATGGGAATCTCCACGCTCACCGGGCCCGACGGCGCCGTCATGGCGGTGCGCACCGCCTCGCGCAGCACCGGCAGCGCGTCTTCCGGTGTCCAGACGCGGTAGGCCGCCTTGGACACCGCGCGCAGCATCTCGAGCTGGCGCGGGGCCTCGTGGATGTAGGCGAGGTCGCGGTCGAGGTACGGCACCTCGATCTGGCCGGTGAGGTGCAGCACCGGCGTGCCGGCGGTGAGCGCCTCGACCATCGCGCCGGCCGCGTTGCCCGCCGCCGTTCCGGTGCTGGTCACGGCAACGCCGAGACCGCCCGAGACGCGCGCATGCGCATCGGCCATGTTCAGTGCGCCGGCCTCGCCGCGCGCCGGGACGTAGCGGATCACGCCGCGCCGGCCGAACGCGTCGAGGATCGGCATGTTGTGGATGGAGATGACGCCGAACGCGCAGGCAACGCCGCAGCGCTCGAGGAAGGCGGCGACCAGCTCGCCGACGGTGACGCGGGAAGGAGTCATGGTGTCCTGGGTTGTGCTCATGCCGCGGCGGCCGGGCGGTAGTTGAGTTTCCCGGAGATGTCCGCGGCCGCGTTCAGCACCTGGTGGACCAGGCGTTCGCGGAATGCGGGCGGCTCCAGATTCGGCTTCTGCACCGTGAGGCTCACCGCCGCAACGGTTTCTCCATGGTGGTCGTGCACCGGGGCGGCCACCGCGGAAATGCCCTGCTCGAAGAACGATTCGCTGACGGTGTAGCCGCGCGCCGCGTCCTCGCGCAGGAGCCTGCGCAGCTCGACCAGGGTGCGCGGCGCGCGCGGCGATGCGGCAGGCAGCTTCGGCTCGGGGTACAGGCGGGCGAGTTCCGCGTCGGGCAGGCCGCAGAGGAGGGTGCGGCCCAGGATGGTGGCGTGCGCCGGCAGGCGCGTCCCCACGGTCACGTTGCTCGTGAAGGTGCCGGGGCCCGCGGCGCGCAGCACGATCACCACGTCCTGGCCGTCGCGGATGACGAGCTGCGCGGAGCAGCCGGTTTCGTCGCGCAGGCGCTCGACCACCGGGCGCGCTACGTCGGTCAGCTCCAGCGATGCAAGGTACTCGAACCCCAGGCGCAGCACGCCGGCGCCCAGGCGGTACGCGCCGCTTTCCGCGCGCTCGACGCAGCCGAGATGCTCGAGCGTCTGCAGCAGGCGGAACACCGTCGAGCGGGGCAGGGCGAGCTCGCGCGCGATGTCCGGCGCGCCGATCTCCGCGCGGTCGCGGCGGAAGAGCTGCAGCAGCCGCACGCCGCGCTCCAGCGCGGGCACCAGGTAGCGGTTTTCGTCGAGGGGGGCGTTCATGCGCTCTCCGGGGCAGGGGCGCCATGCCCGATCGCTGCCGCGAATGTCGCGATGAGCTGCTCCACAGCGTGCGGATCCTCGATATAGGCGAGGTGGCCCACGCCGGCGAGTTCGGTGTATGCGCCCTGCGGAAAGGCCGAGGCGATCGCGCGGCAGGCGGCAGGCGGGGTGATGGTGTCGGCGGAAGCGCCGACGACCTGCACCGGACCGGCGTAGCGGCGCGCGTCCTCGGCAACGCGCCCGGTGGACAGCATGCGCGCGGCCTGCGCGTAGCCATCCGGGCGCAACCTTGCGGTGCTCCACGCGGCGAGGTCACGCGCCATGTGCGACGCGTCAGCCGACAGCAGGCCCGGCGACGGGTTGGCCGCCATTCCCGCCGGGCCCAGGCGCTCGAGCATCGCGAGCCTTGCGGCGAGCTTCTCGGCGCGCTCGCGCTCGTCCAGCGTCCCGTGGCCACTCGCCGCATTGAATAGCATCATTCCGGTGACGCGGGCAGCATGGCGCGCCGCGTAGCTCGCCGCCATCACGCAGCCGAGCGAGCTGCCGACCAGCATCACTCGGTGCAGCCCGAGCGCGTCCAGCAGGCCGTTGAGCGCGGCGGCGTAGTCCGCTGCGACGGGCGCCGGCGCGTCCAGCGCGTCGGACGCGCCGTAGCCCGGCGCATCCCACGCGACCAGGCGGAACCGGTCGGCGAGCGACTCGAGCTGCTGCACCCAGGACCCCGACTGATTGCCGATGCCGTGCAGCAGCACCAGGCACGGCCCGGCGCCGGCCTCGCGATACGCGAGCGCGCGCCCCGCCACGGACACGGTCCGCACCGGGAAGCGCGCGATACGCGCGGCGATTTCGGTGGCGGGCGCGGTGCTCATGCTCCCGCCTACGCCCGCTTGATCTTCGCCAGCGGATGATCCGGCGGATACGTCGGCGTGATCGGCTTCGCGGCGCCCAGCATCACGCACATCAGCGCGTCCTCCTCGCCGATGTTGATCTCGCCGCGATAGACGCCCGGCGGAATCGAGATCAGGTCGCGGTCGGTGACGATCGCCTCCCAGTACTCGCCGTCCTTCTCGCACATCACCTTGATCCTGCCGCGCAGGACGAAGAAGATCTCCTCCACGTCGGTGTGGATGTGCATCGGGCCTTCGTGGCCGGCCGGGATGATCATGGTGGAGAACGTGAAGTGTTCCGACGGGATCACGTTCGCGTCGGAGGCCACCCCGGTGCCGCCGGTGCCGACGTAGCGCATCTGGGCGCGCCGGTACTTCGGGTCGTAGTCGGCCTGGAACTTGAGCGCATTCCAGTCGTACTTGCGGGTCGAATGCTTGGCCACGCGCGACTCCATCCACTGCGCGAACGTCGCCCCCTCGGGACGGTCCCACGAGCGCTTCTCGAGATCCTTCGGTGCAGGCTCACCCATCGTCGTTCTCCTCAAGAGATCCATCAGTGCATGACGAAGCCGCCGTTCACCGGGATGAGCTGCCCGGTGACGAATGCGGCGGCGTCGGAAAGCAGGAACAGCACGGTGCCGCACACGTCCTCGGGCTGCTGCGCCCGCTTCAGCGCGCGGCCGTCGGCATAGTGGCGGTGGCGCGCCTCGGGCACGTACTGCGTCGCTTCGACCAGCGTGAGGCCGGGCGCGACCGCGTTCACGGTGATGCCGTCCTCGCCCAGCTCGCGCGCGAGGGAGCGCGTCATGGAGATCACCGCGCCCTTGCTGGCGACGTAGGCGAGCAGGCGGGGCGCGCCCCACAGCGCGGTGTCGGAGGCGAGATTGACGATCCGGCCTGCACCCGAGCGGCGCAGGTGGGGCAGGGCGGCCAGCGTCATGAGCCAGGTGCCGCGGACGTTGACGTCCATCACCCGGTCCCAGGTGGCGACATCGAGCTCCTCCGCGGTGCGGCCGCCGGAGTTGGTGATCGCGCCGTTGTTGACCAGGCCGTCGAGGCCGCCGAGCGCCTCGGCTGCCGCGGCGGCGCAGGTCCGCACCGAGTCCGGCGACGCGAGATCGAGCGGCGCGAAGGCGATGCCGAGCGCCGCGGCGGTCGCGCGCCCTTCCGCCTCGAGAATGTCCGCGATCACAACCTTCGCTCCGGCGGCGAGCGCACCCTCGGCGAAGGTGCGCCCGAGACCGCGCGCCGCGCCGGTGATGAGGATGCGCTTGTCCCGCAGCACGGCTTACGCGGCCTGCGACTGCGCGGTCGCGGCGAGCGCGTCGGCCTGCTTGCGCGCCTCGGTCTCGAGTATGCGCCGCACGCGCGTCATGCCGGTGTCGTGCTGGTACAGGAACTCGTGGCCGCGCGCGTCGGGCGCCATGCTCTCCAGGACCACCCGGTCCTGCTCGAGCACGTCCCAGTGCAGGCCCTCCAGGCGGTTCTTGTAGAAGAACTTCCAGACGTCGCGCTGCCAGCCCTGCGCCTGGCGGCAGCGCCAGAAGAAGACCAGGGTGTTGTGCGCGTCGACGGGCGTCGCGTGGCCGACGATGAAGAACGGACCGCCTGGGCCGTACTGCTTCCGGTACGGGATCGACAGCCGCATCCAGTAGTTGCCGGTCGCACCCCACTCGACCCAGTCGAAGTTCACGCCCTGCTGGCCGACCTTCTCGAAAATGAACCCGGTCGGGGTCTTGCGTGCGCGCATCTCCGCCTGCTTGTCGCCGAACGCCATGGAGTGCGACTGGGCGTGCAGATAGGCGCCGTGCATCGGGTCCATCACATTGTCAACGGCGTAGCGGTAGTTCACCTTCCAGAAGCTGGTGCACAGCATGGCGCCCCACTGGTCCGAGGTGAGCTGCTCGGGCAGCTCCAGCTTGCAGGGCTCCGCGTGCAGGGCATCGCCGAAGTAGAGAAAGATCGCCCCGTTCCGCTCCTCGACCGGATAGGCGCGCACCTTGCATTCCTTCTCCATCGGGCAGTTGTCCACGGCGGGGACGTTCGCGATGGTGCCGCGCCCGTCCACCTCGACGCCGTGGTACCAGCAGGCCACGCGGTCGCCGAGGTTCCAACCCATGGAAAGGCGCGCGCCGCGGTGCGGGCAGCGATCCTCGAGCGCGCGCACCTGGCCGTCCTTGTCGCGCCAGACGACGATGTTCTCGCCCAGGCGCGTGATGCCGACGGGGGCATCCGCCACCCGCCAGCTCGGGAGGACCGGGTGCCAGACGTTGCGCAGGCCGGTGTCGAGGATGCGTTCGTAATGGGCTTGGGCTGTGGACATGACGGGGCCTCCGGGGGTCAGGTGGCGGTGTGGACCGCGCGCGGGATGTAATGCAGGACGCGGCGCTCCATGAAGACGACGGCGCCGTACGCGACGATGCCGATGAGGGTGAGCACGATGATGGTGACGAAGACCATGGCGGTATTGCCCTGGCCCTCCCCGAACACGAGCAGGTAGCCGAGCCCGAGATTCCCGCCCACCAGCTCGCCGACCACCACGCCGATCACCGCGAGCGTGGAGCCGATGCGCAGGCCGGAGAAGAGCGGCGGGAGCGTGGCCGGGTACTCGATCATGCGGAAGATCTGCCAGCGGCTCGCCGAGAACGAGCGCGCGAGGTTGACCATGTCGGGGTCGACGGTGCGGATGGCGGTGAGCACGTTCACCATCACCGGGAAGAACACGATCAGGATCGCGACCAGGATCTTCGGATAGACGGTATACCCCAGCCACATGACGAATAGCGGAGCGAAGGCCACCTTGGGTGCGATCTGCAAGGCGAGGAGGTAGGGGGAGAGGATCATCTCCGCCTTGGGCGAGATGCCGAGGACGTAGCCGATGAACATCCCGAGCAGCGAGCCCAGCACGAACCCCGCCACGACCTCCAGGGACGTGATGCCGGCGTGGTAGAGCAGGCGCTCGTTCGCCAGCATGCGCAGGAACTCGTTCCAGGTCTGCGACGCGGGCGGCAGGATGAACGCCGGGATCCTGAGCAGGCCGGGCAGCCACTCCCACGCGGCGAGAAACACCACGAACAGGGCGAGGCTCGCGCCGGCCACGCTCCCGCCGTAGCCCCGGTCCGATGTCATGGCAGCGGCCACCCCGCGCGCCCGCTCAGGACACGAACCGGTTGGTGTAGAGCTCGGCGACCGGCACTTCCTTGGGAACGATGCCTTCGCCCACGTAGAACTTCTGCACCTTGCCGAGGCGCTCCGGATCCATCGCGCCGAGCACCTTCTGGCCCTTGTAGGTGAACTCGGTGTAGAGCGCCACCACGTCCTCGATGAACGCCTCCTTGCCCTTGAAGCCCGGGGCGCCGGCCACGTAGTCGGGCACCACGCCCTTGCCTTCCTTGAGCACGTCCGCGAGGCCGCGCAGGGTGGCGCGCACGAGCTTGCCGATGAGCTCCGGCCGCTTCTGGATCATTTCGTCGGAGGCGAGGATCGCCTGCGCCATGCTGGGGAAGAAGCTGTCGCCGCGGAAGATCTTCGGATTCGCCCCCGCGCCCTTCGCGTTCAGCGCCCAGTCCACCGGACCCGCGAAAGCCGCGGCCTTCCCCTGCGCGAACTGCTGCCAGATGCCGGTGGGACCAGCAGCCTGGATGTCGAGGTCGGTCTTCTTGAGATTGGCCGACGCCAGCATGCCCAGCAGCGAGAAGTAGGTGGTGTCCTGGTAGGAGAGGACGGTGACCATCTTGCCCTTCAGGTCTGCGGGGCCGTTCACGCCCTGGCCCTCGTGCACGACCAGGTTGGTCAGCGCGCCGCCGCCGAGCACCGCGACGGCCTTGACCGGGATGCCCTGCGCCCGCGCGATGATGGGCGTGTCGCCGATGGCGCCGCCGATCGGGGCGTTGCCCGCGCCCACCTGCTTGGCGACGTCCACACCGCCCTTGCCGGACTGGAACGTGACCTTGAGGCCCTCCCTGGCGTAGTAGCCGCGCTGCTGCGCGAGGACCCAGGGAATGAACGCGGGCAGCGTTGCAGGCGCCGGGAGGAGGTATGTGACGTCCTCCATCTGCTGCGCGCGCACGATCGCGGGGAAGCCGGCGATCGCGCCGCCGGCGGCCAGGGTCTTCAGGAACTCGCGCTTGGTGGTCATGGCTTTCCTCGTGGCTCCAGGGTCGACTCAGATCTGCTCTTCGTGGGTCTTGTCGCCGATATGCAGCAGCTCGGCGAGGCGCAGGGCGTACTCCTGCACCTTGGGAAGGCGTCGGCGCTGCATCGGATTGTTGCGGTCCGGCAGCTCCACCGCGATCTCCTCGATGATGGTGCCCGGCCGGGCGCTCATCACCAGGATGCGATCGGAGAGGGCGATGGACTCCACCAGGTCGTGGGTGATGAAGAGGGCAGTCTTTCTCTCCTCCGCGAGCATGGTGGCGAGGTCCTGCTGCAGCACCATCTTGGTCTGCGCGTCGAGGGCGGAGAACGGCTCGTCCATGAACAGCACCGTGGGCTCGACCGCCAGGGTGCGCGCGAGCGCGGCACGCTGGCGCATTCCGCCGGAGAGCTGATGCGGATAGTGGTTCTCGAACCCGGCCAGATGGCAGCGCTTGAGCAGCGCGTGGGCCTTCTCCGACCGCTGCCGGGAGTCGACACCACGGATCTCCAGCCCGAACTCGACGTTCTCGCGAATCGAGCGCCACGGCAGCAGGAGGTCCTTCTGCAGCATGAACGCCGCGTGCGGGTTGGGCTTCTCGACGCGCTCGCCGTCGACGTACACCTCGCCCTCGGTCGGCAGGTACAGGCCCGAGCCCATGTTGAGCAGCGTCGACTTGCCGCAGCCGCTCGGGCCGATGATGGAGACCACCTCGCCGTCGGCGACGCTCACGGTCACGTTCCGCACCGCGGTCACCGGCTCCGCGCCCTTGCCCTGGGGCGGGAAGCGCTTGGTGACGTTCCTGAACTCGATCCGGTGCGCGGCCATGGAAGCGGGTGCGGCGCTACTTCGCTGCCAGGCGGCTCATCTCCGCCTGGAAAGTCTCGAGCGTCCAGGGGAGGCCGTCGGAAGTGAGCATGCCCTGCTCGTTGAGGCGCGCGACCACGTCGTCGAGGGTCTCCGCGCCCGCGGTGAACGCCTGCTCGAGCGCGTCGCCGAGCTGGGTCTCGTATTCAGACGGCGGTGCGGAGCGGGTCTGCCAGACGATGTTGGGAAAGTCGCCGGGCTTCTCGATGTTGCCCTTGCCCGCGGTGTAATTGGGCTGGGGCTGGCGCCAGGGCTTCAGGTAGGGGTTGTGATCCATCGCCGTATTCCTCCGTGTGCTCAGCTCTCGGTGCCGACGTACAGGCGGCCGCCTTCGATCTTCACCGGGTAGGTCTTGAGATCGCGTCCGCCCGGCTCCTTGGTGCAGCGGCCGCTCGGAACGTGAAAGCGCGCGCCGTGCAGCGGGCACTCCACCTCATCGCCCTCGACGAACCCCTGGGAGAGCAGGGCGTAGGCGTGCGGGCAGACGTCCTCGAGCGCATAGTATTGGTCGTTCACCAGGAACACGCCGATCTCGCGCTCGCCCACCTTGGCCGAAAGCGGGAAGTCCGCGGCCACCTGCTCGGGTTCAGCGATGTCGTGCCATTCGACCGCCATGTGCCGTCCTCCGAAATAGCGCCCAGGCCATGGGCGAATGTTTTATTAGTAAAACGTTTGTTTGTTAGTGAAACGCAGTGTAGCATTCGACGAATGCTTGTCAAGCAGCACTTGAGCGGGGGTGCAGGCATGAGCGAAGCCGACGGGGACGACGGGACGTTGCTGCTCACGGTCGTCCTGAAGCACGACCAGTCGCAGAACATCGACCAGATCCAGGGGCGGCTCGCCGAGCGGCAGTGGTGGGACCGCTTCCCGCCGCAAGGCTGCGAGGTGGTGTCGTGGACGGTCGCCATGGGCCTCGGCCAGATCGTCACGCTGCGCCTGCCGCCCGAGCGGCTGCCCGCGGTGAACGTCGAGATCGAGCGCTCCGCGTGGGGCGTCTTCGCCACCGAGTTCTACGCGACCTATGATTTCGTGCCCGTACGCAGCCGCATCAAGGCGCGCTACGCTGCGGGCGAGTGGAACCCCAGGCGGGAGGGAGGACCTGTATGAGCATGCGCAAGATCACGGCGCCGTCGGTGCCCGAGCCGCCCGGCGGGATCTACTCGAACTGCCTGGTCGTCGGCGACCAGGTGTTTCTCGCTGGCATGACGGCGAGCGGACCGGACGGCAAGGCGATCGGCGGGGCCGATGTCTACGAGCAGGCGCGCGCGGTGCTCGGCAAGGTGCGCGCGCTGCTCGAAGCGGCGGGATCCTCGCTGCGCGACGTGGTGAAGCTCACCGTCTATCTCACCGACGTATCGCAGCGCGCGGCCTTCGGCAGAGCGCGGCTGGAGTTCTTCGACGAGCCGCGCCCGTGTTCGACGCTGCTGGAGGTCAAGGCGCTGGTCGCGCCCGACCTGCTGGTCGAGGTCGATGCGGTCGCGATCCGCGGCGCGGGGGCGGCATGAGACACATCCTGCTGATCGGCTTCGGCGCCATCGGGCGCCATGTCGCCTCGGGCATCGCCGGAGAGCGCCGCGTGAAGCTTTCGATCCTGGTCAGACCGCCTTATCGGGAGCAGACCGAGGAGACCGTCGGCCGCGCGGTGGAGGTCGTGTCGCGGCTCGACGAGATGCAGGAAGTGCCCGAGCTCGCGATCGAGTGCGCAGGTCACGCCGCGGTGGCGCAGTATGGTGAGCCGTGCATCGCGAGCGGCAGCGATTTCTTCGTCACCTCAGTGGGCGCGCTGACCGACGCGGCGCTGCTGAAACGCCTGACCGATGCGGCGCGCGTGCACCTCGGCAAGCTGCTCATACCCGCAGGCGCGATCGGCGGCGTGGACGCGCTGGCCGCCGCGCGCTGTGGCGGCCTGAGCCGGGTGCGATACACCTCGCGCAAGGCGCCCTCCGCGTGGCGCGGGACGCCGGCGGAGGAGATGATCGATCTCGACAGTCTCAAGGAGGCGACCGAGTTCTGGCGCGGCGATGCCGGCGACGCCGCGCGGCTGTTTCCCCAGAACGCCAACGTGGCCGCGACCATCGCGCTCGCCGGCCTCGGGTTCGAACGCACCGAAGTGTCGCTCAACGCCGATCCCGCGGCCCCGGGAAACATCCACGTGATCGAGGCCGAGGGCGCGTTCGGGCGCATGCGGGTGGAGATGCAGGGCAAGCCGCTGCCGTCGAACCCCAAGACGTCGTCGCTGGCCGCGCTGTCGGTGCTGCGCGCGATCAACAATCGCACCGGCGCAATCCAGATCTGATGCCGCGGCGGGGCCGGCGGGCGCGTGCAGCCGTTGCGATGAAAACCGGTTGCGCGATACGGAGTGCAAGACCATTGCGGGCGGCGCGATGCGGGATCAAAATGAATCCGCAATCGAACGGCGGGGCCACCGGAGCAGGGGCACGACGCTGGTCGATCTCAAGGAGCCAGCCATGGGCCGTCGCAAAGAGCCGCCACCGCCTCCACCCGCGATCGAGCCGGACGTCGTCGACGATTCGCGCGTGATCGAGCGCGCCGACGGGTTCTACTGGCAGTCGGCCGACGGCGCGGCGGAGTACGGCCCGTTCCGCACCTATGCCCACGCAGTCGAGGAGATGGAGGCCGCGGAGGTCGACGTCAGCGACGAGACGCTCGAGGAAGCCGAGGCCGAGTTCGGCGTGTCCGGGTGGATCGATCCCGAGACCGGCGACTTCGGGGACACCTGGGCGCCGCGACTCGAAGACCACTGAGGCCGGCTAAGGGGCCGCGCCCCGCAGCCTGCGGAACATCCCGCGTATCGTCCGCCACAGCTTGGGCAGCACCCACGCGGCGCCGAGCAGGAAGAGCGCCAGCAGGACGAGAAACACGCCCGGAAACACCACCGCGGCGATGAAGCCGGCGGGCGCGAGCACGTCCTCCGAGATCGACGCCATCCAGTTCGTCACGGGCTCGGGCGACGTGTTCAGCACTGCGCGGCTGCCCGCCTTGGTCAGATGCGCGCCCGAGGCGATCGCCCCGCCGACGATGGCAGCGACTGCGACCCACACCGGGTCGGCCTGGCCGAGCGCGGCGGCCGCGAGAAATGCGCCGGCCGGTATGCGCACGAAGGTGTGCGCAGCATCCCACAGCGAATCGAACGCCGGCACCTTGTCGGCCACGAACTCGCCCACCGCCATGACGCCCGCGGCCGCCATCACGTACGGATGCTCCAGCACGTCCAGCGTCGCGGGAAGCTCGAGGTAGCCAAGGCGCGCCATCGCCCCGGCGAGGAACAGCACGAGGTAGAGGCGGATGCCGCTGGCCCACGCGAGGCCCGCGGCAAGCCCGACGGTGTGCAGCCAGTCCATGCGACATTATAGGAACCCGCGGCGGCGGAGTGCGCGGGGACGAGCGGGCAGAGCGACCTGGGGAGCGGAGGGACGTGATGCAGGTGTTGGTGATCGGGGCCGGCATCGGCGGCCTCACCGCAGCGCTGGCGCTGCATCGTGCCGGCATCGGCACGACCGTGTACGAGGCGGTGGGCGAGATCCGCCCGCTGGGCGTGGGCATCAACGTGCAGTCGCAGGCGGTGCGCGTGCTCGACGGCCTCGGATTGATGGACGCGCTGGCCGCGGTGGCCGTTCCCACCGCGGCGCTGGCGTTCTACTCGCGCCACGGCCAGCTCATCTGGCGCGACCCGCGCGGCATCGCGGCGGGGTACACGCATCCGCAGTTCTCCATCCATCGCGGCGAGTTGCAGATGACGCTCTTCGACGCGGCGCGCGCGCGCCTCGGGGCGGACGCCGTGCGCACCGGGCACCGGCTCGCGTCGTTCGAGCAGCGCGGCGACCGCGTGATCGCGCGCTTTGTCGATCGGGAAGGCCGTTCCTGCGCCGAGGCCGAGGCGGACGCGCTGATCGCGGCGGACGGCATCCACTCCGCGGTGCGGGCGCACTGGTATCCCGGCGAGGGCCCGCCGCGCTGGAACGGCGTGATGATGTGGCGCGGCGTCACCGAGGGCGACGCGTTTCTCGACGGACGCACGATGGTCCAGGCCGGGCACGAGCGGCAGAAGTTCGTCTGCTACCCGATCTCCAGGCGCCATCTGGACCGCGGACGCGCGTTGATCAACTGGATCGCCGACCTCAAGCTCGACGGTCGCGGGATGCCGCCGCGCGACGACTGGAACCGCCCGGGGAGGCTCGAGGACTTCCTGCCGCAGTTCGAGTCGTGGCATTTCGGCTGGCTCGACGTCCCGGCGGTCATTCGCGCCGCCACGGCGGTGTACGAGTTCCCGATGGTCGACCGCGACCCGCTGCCCCGCTGGAGCTTCGGGCGCGTCACGCTGCTCGGCGACGCCGCGCATCCCATGTATCCCATCGGCTCCAACGGCGCCACGCAGGCGGTGCTCGATGCCGAATGCGTCGCGGGGCTGCTCGGACAGGGGCTGGCGGTCGAGGAGGCGTTCGCGCGGTACGAGGCTGAGCGCCTGCCCCGGGCTGCGGCCATCGTGCACATGAACCGGCAGCGCGGCATCGACCAGATCCTGGAGATCGTGGAGCAGCGCGCGCCCGACGGCTTCGAGCGGCTGGAGCACGTGCTGCCGCAGGCCGAGCTCGATGCCATCGTCGAGCACTACCGCCAGGCCACGAGCATGCAGAAGCCCGCCTGACACGCCGGCCGCTTGCGCAAACCGCGCCCGCCGGAAACAATGAGCGCTTCGGCGCGAGGACGCCAGAGGAGGAGAACCATGCAGAATTCCGACAAGAACAACGCACGCCGCAGACTGCTCAAGGCAGGGGCCGCATCGGCAGCGCTTTCGACGCTCGGCTTTCCGGCCGTCGTGCGCGGCCAGTCGAGCACGCTCAACGTGGGGGTGCTGCTGCCCACCTCCGGAGTGCAGGCGCTGATCGGCCAGTCGTGCAAGCGCGGCGCGGACATCGCCCCGGCCGTGCTCGCCGAGCTGGGCTACGGCTCGAACATCAAGCTGCTGTTCGCGGACACCGAGACCAACATCGATGTGGCCCGGTCGCGCGCCGAGAAGCTAATCAACGACGGTGCGCATGTGCTGGTCGGGCCGTTCGACTCCGGCGCCGCGGGTGCGATCGCCCAGGTCGCGGAGCAGAAGGGCGTGCCGTTCGTGATCAACATCGCCGCCGCGCCGCAGATCACCGAGCAGGGCTACAAGTTCACCTTCCGCAACTTTCCGACCAGCGTCGAGCTGGTGCGCAACGGCCTCGCGCTGATGAGCGACCTGTTCCAGGCAACCAACACGGCGCCGCGCACCGCCGTGTTCATGCACGTCAACGACACCTTCGGGCAGGCCAACCGCCGGGCCGTCGACGCCATCCTGCCGACGCTCAACTACCTGCCGTTCAAGGTCGTGGAGACGATCTCGTACGATCCGGCGGCCAAGGATCTTTCCGTCGAGGTGGCGAAGGCGAAAGCGACCAACGCGGACTTCCTGATGCTGGTCTGCCGCCTGAACGACGCCATCCTGCTGCGCCGGGAAATGGTCAAGCAGCGCTGGAACCCGATGGGCATCATCGGCCCGGGCAACCCGGGCATGTACGAGGCGCAGTTCTACTCGACGCTGGGCAAGCTGTCCGAGTACTGCATCTCGAACGTGCCGTGGTACAACCCGAAGGCCGCGCTGACGCGGCGCATCGACGCGGCCTTCACCAAGGCCTTCCCGAACGACAAGCTCATGTTCCACGCGCTCAACGTGGGCTTCACGTTCGAGGCGCTGATGGTCGCGGCCGATGCCCACAAGCGCGCGAAGACCACCGACGGCAAGGCGCTCGCCGAGGCGATCCGGCAGACCAACATCGCCGAGCGCATGATGATCGGCGGTCCGATCAAGTTCAACGCGAAGGGCCAGGTCGAGGGCATCTCGTCGGCCGCGGTGCAGAACCTCAACATGCGGCCTACCGTGGTGCTGCCGGCGAGTACGGCGGAGGCGAAGCCGGTGTTTCCGATGCCGAAGGCCTGACGCTGCGCGCCAGGCCGGGAAGGGTGAAGGGGGAAGGGTGCACACCTTCTCCCCGACCCGGCGCGGCGACGGTTTAGGCCGTTACCCTTCTCCCTTCTCCCTTCACCCTTCCCTCACGAAGTGCCACTCGATCTGATCGTCAAGGGCGTCCTCACCGGCCTCGTGTACGGCCTGGGCGCGCTCGGGCTCTCGGTCATCTATGGCGTGACGCGCATTGTCAACTTCGCGCACGGCGAGATGATGACCGCGGCCATGTACGTCGCGGTGCTGCTGTTCGTCTGGGCGAAGGTCGATCCGATGCTCGCGATCCTGCCGGTCGCGGTGCTGGCGTTCGTGTTCGGCTTCGCCCTGCAGCGGACCGTGATCAATCCCTTCGTGACCCGCCCGGAGCACACGCAGTTCATGCTGCTGGTGGCGGTGGCCATGATCCTCGTGAACGTGCAGCTCATCGTCTTCGGACCGGACGCGCGCAACGTGATGGTCGACTACCAGCTCGAGTCCTTCGAGGTCGGACCGCTCATCATCGACAAGGCGCGCGCGTTCGCCGCGCTCGCCGCGCTCGCGGTCGCGGCGGCGCTGTTCGCGTTCTTTCGCTATTCGCTCACCGGCAAGGCGATCCGCGCCTGCGCGGACAACCAGCTCGGCGCGCGGGTGGTGGGGCTCGACGTCGACCGGCTCTATGCGCTCACCTTCGGGCTCGGTGCCGCCTGCGTCGGCGCAGCCGGCTGCCTGATGCTGCTGCTGGTGGACGTCACTCCCATGCAGGGGCCGGCCTACACGCTGCTCGCGTTCATCGTGGTGATCGTCGGCGGGATGGGCAGCCTGCCGGGCGCGCTGGCCGCGGGCGTGGTGATTGGCGTGTCCGAGGCCCTGGCCGGCTTCTACTTCACGCCCTCGGCCAAGAGCATGTTCACCTTCGCGCTGCTGGTGCTGGTGCTGCTCTTCCGGCCCCAGGGCCTGTTCGGGCGGCGCGTATGACCGGCGCGGGACCCGGCCTCGCGCTGCGCGCCAAGGTGCTGCTCGCGGTCCTGGCGGTGGCGCTCGTCGCGGCGCCGCTCTACACCAGCGACTACGTCCTCTCGATCCTGATCCTGTGCCTGTACTTCGCTTACGCGGGGCAGGCGTGGAACATCATGACCGGTTTCGCCGGGCAGCTTTCGCTCGGGCACTCGCTCTACGTCGGCATCGGTGCGTACGTCGCGGCGATGTTCTTCGTGAAGTTCGGGGTGAACCCGTGGCTCGGCGCGCTCGGCGCGATCGCGGCCTGCGCGGTCATCGGCGCGATCATCGGCGTGCTGGCGTTCCGCTTCGGCGTCGGTGGCGTGTACTTCGCCATCCTGACCATCGCATTCGCGGAATTCACGCGCATCGGCTTCGACCACCTGGAGTGGCTGGGCGGCTCCGGCGGCCTGTTCATTCCGGTGGCGAGCCGCCACACCATGGACTTCCTGCGGCTTAGGGGCCCGCCAGTCATGTTCTTCTACATCGCGCTGGCGCTTGCGCTGGTCGGGCTCTGGATCTCGGCGGCGCTGCTGAAGAGCCGATTCGGCTACTACTGGCAGGCGATCCGCGAGAACGAGGAGGCGGCGCAGGCGCTCGGCATCAACGTGTTCCGCTACAAGCTCTACGCGGTGATGATCTCCGCCGCGCTGACGGCGGTGGCCGGCGTGTTCTTCGCCTTCTACTACAACACCCTGTTCCCCGAGCAGATCTTCTCCATGGGACGCTCGATCGAGATCATCCTCGGTCCCATCATCGGCGGGCTGGGCACGCTCGCGGGGCCGATCGTCGGGGCCTTCGTCCTCACGCCGCTCGCCGACCTGGTGACAGAACTGATGGAGCTCCTCGGCATCGATACCCCCGGCGTGAAGCAGGTCTTCTACGGCGTCTGCCTGCTGGTGGTGGTGGTGTTCCTGCCCAACGGCATCTGGCCGGCGATCGCGAAGCGGCTCGGCTTCCCGCCGCCGGGAGGGCACTCGTGAACCTCCTCGAGGTGCGCGGCTTGTCCAAGTCGTTCAGCGGCCTGCGCGCGGTCAGCGACGTGTCGTTCAACGTCCCCGAGCATTCGCTCTTCGCCATGATCGGCCCGAACGGCGCCGGCAAGACCACCTGCTTCAACCTGATCGCCGGCGTGTTCCCGCCCGACGAGGGCACGGTGGCGCTCGGCGGCCGCGCCATCATCGGATTTCGTCCGGACCAGATCTGCCATGCCGGCATCGGACGCACGTTTCAGGTGGTGAAGCCGTTTCCGCAAATGACCGTGCTCGACAACGTTATCGTGGGTGCGCTCAATGCCCATCGCGACGTCGCGTCGGCCCGGCGCGAGGCGCGAGGCGTCCTCGAGCGCCTGCACCTGGACGCCAAGGCGGACCATCTCGCCGCCAGCCTCACGCTGCCCGAGCGCAAACGGCTCGAGGTGGCGCGCGCGATGGCCACGCGCCCGCGGCTGCTGCTGCTCGACGAGGTGATGGCGGGGCTGCGGCCGACCGAGGTGGACGAGATGGTCGGGGTATTCCGCCGCATCAATGCCGAGACCGGCCTCACCATCCTGCTCATCGAGCACGTGATGCGGGCGGTGATGGCCCTGGCGCAGCACATCGTCGTCCTGCACCACGGCGAGAAGATCTGCGAGGGCGCGCCCGAAGCGGTGGTGCGCGACCCGGCGGTGCTGGAGTGCTACCTCGGCGAGGGTGCCGTCTGATGGCGCTGCTCGAAGTGGAAGGCCTGGACCTCTACTACGGCGACGCGCAGGCGCTCGACGGCGTCACGCTCGCGGCGGAGGAGGGCGCGATCGTCGCCATCGTGGGCTCGAACGGCGCCGGGAAGTCCAGCCTGATCCGCACCGTCGCCGGCATCGAGAAGCCGCGTGCCGGGCGCATCCGCTATCGCGGCCAGGACATCACCGGCTGGGCGAGTCATCGCGTGTGCGACCTCGGTATCGGGCAGGTGGCCGAGGGCCGGCAGGTGTTCCCGACCCTGAGCGTGCTCGAGAACCTGGAGATGGGTGCCATGCCGCCGCGCGCTCGCGGAAAGATGCGCGCGACCCTCGAGGAGGTCTACGCGCTGTTTCCGCGGCTGCGTGAACGCACCGGGCAGGCCGCGGGAACGCTTTCCGGCGGCGAGCAGCAGATGCTCGCCATCGGGCGCTGCCTGATGGGCCACCCGGAACTCATCATGTTCGACGAGCCTTCCCTCGGGCTGGCACCGGCGATCGTGCACGAGGTGTTCGGCATCATCGGCAAGCTGAATGCGCGCGGCATCACGGTGATCCTGGTCGAGCAGAACGTCGCCGCGTCGCTGCGGGCGGCGCGCCACGCCTACGTGCTCGAGAACGGGCGCATCGCGCTGTCGGGTTCGGGCGACGCGCTGCTCGCCGACGACCGCGTGCGCCAGGCGTATCTTGGTCTGTAATGCTCTCGTCATGACGCGGCGTGGTGCGATCCACCGGGCGGGCTGCACCATGCAGGGGCGATCGTTTTCTCGCCGAGGTGTTGCGCAGGCGCGCAACCACCCGATTTGCTAGGAAATTACCGCGCATGCGGCACTGCGCAATGGGTGGCACGCCTTTCGCTAACTGGAGGTTACTTTCGCCTTTTTCCTCCTCCTTTGGGGTGAAAGTCCTCGGCGAGAGGCCGTCCGGCCTCTCGCCATTTTTTTCCCTGTACGCGGCGTGGATTCAGTGATGCGCGCGCTCGACTGCCGTCTGGCAGGCGGTGCAACGCGCAGCGGCGGGACTGGCGCGCAGCCGCGACACGGGAATCGCGACGCCGCAGTCGATGCAATACCCGTAGGTGCCATCGGCGAGCCGGCGCTCGGCTGCCTCGATGGCGGCGAGTTCGACCATGTCGCGCTCGGCTTCCGCGCGGTCGACTTCGGCGAGCACCGCGCTTTGCGACACGTCGACGCCGTCGACCACTTCGCCCGGCGCGGTGTCGGTCGAGATCGCGCGGCTTTCGCGGACCTTGGCCTGCACTTCGCGGGAGAGCTGCTCCTTGCGCGCCGCCAACTCGGCGGCCACCGCCTTCCGGACCTCGGCGTTCCGCATGATTTCCTCCTTGTGATGGAATCACCATAGCGCGGCCCGGGGGCCCTCCGTTGACGCAGATCAACGGTGCCGGACGGCTTGAAGGGGGCCGCGGGCGCCCCCATGCTAACGGTTCGAAAGGAGCAACGATGGCCGAGTATTCGTTCGATACCGAGACCGCCACCTTCGAGCGCGACGTAATCGCGGCCTCGAGCGAGGTCCCGGTGGTGGTGGACTTCTGGGCCCCGTGGTGCGCGCCCTGCCGCGTGCTCAAGCCCGTGCTCGAAAAACTCGCGCAGGAGTACCAGGGCAGGTTCCGCCTCGCCAAGCTGGATACCGACGCACATCCGCAGATCGCGGGCGAGTACGGTGTACGCGGCATCCCGAATGTGAAGGCGTTCGTGGACGGCGAGATGGTCGCGGAGTTCACCGGCGCCCTTCCCGAGTCGCAGGTCCGCCAGTTTCTCGAGAAGCTCATCCCGTCGCCCGCGCAGCAACTCCGGCGTGCGGCCCGCGAGGATGCGTGGGCGGGCCGTCCGGAGGCCGCCGAAGCGAAGCTGCGCGAGGCGCTCGTGCTGGACGAGCGCCTGCACGCCGCGCGCGTCGATCTTGGCGAAGTGCTGCTTGCCCGCAACGATGCGACGGCCGCAGCCGAGGTCCTCGAGGCCGTGCCCGAGATCGACCGCGGCGATGCATGGCACCAGCTCGCCGCGCGGGTGGAGGTGGCGCGCAAGGCGCAGACCCTTCCGGACGCGGCCACGCTCCGCGCCGCCGTCGCGGCCCGGCCGGACGATCTCGAGGCGCGCCTGGCGCTCGCCGAGCGTCTGGTGGCCGACGGCGCCCATGCCGATGCCCTGGAGGCCTACCTCGAGGTGGTGCGCCGCGACCGCACGGCGCTGCGCGACCGCGCGCGGCTCGGCATGCTGGCGGTGTTCCGGCTGGCCGACGACGCGGCGCTCGTGTCCGGTTACCGGCGCCGCCTCGCGGCCGAGCTCAACTGAGCCGGCCGTAGTGCACGTGCAACACCCCGGTTCTTAAGGCAGAATCTGGCGCATGGTGCGCCGCCGCGCACGGTGCTGAAGGAGGAGTGACCGCATGGCCGGGGATGTTCCCCTGATCCTGTCGCTCGACTACCACGGTGTCCCGCATCGGTGGGTCACGTGGCAGCAGGCGTGCTTCTACTACGCGAAGAACCTCGTGGCGTGGACGCTCGGGCAGGAGGCCTTCACGGTGTACGGGGGGCTGTCGCGCGCCACCGGAGAGCGGTCGTCCATCACCGGCCATTCCATCATCGCGATCCGCGGCAAGGCGATGGCGATCAAGGGCTTCAACCAGGTGCCGCCGCTCAACAACCGCGAGCTGTTCCGGCGCGACCGCCACGTCTGCGCATATTGCGGCGGTGAGTTCAGCTTCCTGCGCCTCACGCGCGACCACATCACGCCGGTCTCGCGTGGCGGCCGCGACACCTGGATGAACGTGGTCACGGCCTGCCGGCACTGCAACAGCGTGAAGCGCAATCGCACGCCGGAAGAGGCGGGCATCGAGCTCAAATACGCGCCGTATGTGCCCAACAAGGCCGAGTTCCTGATCCTCACCAACCGCAAGATCCTCGCCGACCAGATGGAGTTCCTGCGGCAGCACGTGTCGTCCGCGAGCCGCGTGTACGACCTCGTGGCCGAGTAGCCGCGCTTCACTCGCGCGGCGGTCCCATGCCCGATTTCTGGCGCAACAGCGGTTTCCACCTGCTCGACCGCAGCGCGGACGGCCGGCTCGCGCTCACCGACGACTTCCTGCGCGCGTACCTGCTGCGCCCCGAGCTGCGGCCGATCGAGGAATCGCTCCCGGGGGAGGTCGCGTTCCACGAGCGGCTGCTGGAGGAGCCGCGCCGCGCCATGACCGAGGCCGATCTCGCCGCCATCGAGGACGCGGACACGCGCTTCAATTACGGCGTGTGGCTGCGGTTCCGCGACCGGCTCGTGGCCGCGCCCAGCCTGGAGGCCGCCTACGCCGGTTTCTTCGCGGCCGGAAGCATCGACGTGCCGCCGCTCTTCCTCGACCAGCTTGCGCACATCGTCCTGCGCAACGTGCTCGACGGCGTCGAGGACCCGCTGGAGGCGCGCGCCGGCGAAGTGTTCTTCCGCGAGCAGAAAGTCTCCATCGACGACGGCCGCATGCTGCTCGCCGACCTGGAGACGGTCGAGATGCATGCCTCGGGCAGCGCCTACGGCAGCCTCGGCCGGCTGATCGTCGAGGCCCAGACGCCGATGAAGAGCGTCAACCTCGACGTGCTCGATGCGGACAACGCGCAGATGTACTGGCTGCGCGACCAGCGCCACGATTACGTGGTCGCGTTCAACTACGGGCGCCCGGCGCTCAAGGCCTTCGCTCGCGTCATGGAGCGCTGGGTGCGGCACTTCGCCGGCGTGGAGGTGACGATCGAGGGGCTGCGCGACATTCGCGACGAGAAGTGGGCCTGGCACATCGGCCTGGACGCGCACGCCACCGGCGTGCTGAACGACCTCTGGCGCGGCGAGGAGGTCGAGAACGGCCGGCTGCAGCGCCTGCTCGCGCTGTTCCGCATGACCTTCGCCGATCCGGCGGCGATGCGCCCGGACATCGCCGGGCGTCCGGTGTACCTGGCGCTCGCCATGGACGAGGAGAGCGTGGTGCACATGAAGCCGCAGAACCTCCTCATCAACCTGCCGCTCGCGCGGCCGACGTGACGCGGCGGCCTGCGCCGGCACCGGCGCGGCCGGACTACTGGCTGCGCGCCAAGCGCGAGCTCGCGCGCGGCGACGACGTGCTCGGACGCATCATCCGCGCGCACCCGCGCATCGCGCTCGCCCGCCGCGGCGAGGCGTTCACGACGCTCGCGCGCGCCATCGTCGGCCAGCAGATCTCGACCAAGGCGGCGCAGAGCGTGTGGGACCGCCTGCTCGCCGCTTCGCCGGCCATGGATCCTGCCGCGGTCGCGCGGCTGCGCCTGCCCAAGCTGCGCGCCTGCGGCCTGTCGGGCCGCAAGGCGGAGTACATCCGCGACCTCGCGAAGCACTTCGCGGACGGCCGCATCGACGCCGTGCGCTGGGACCCGATGCCGGACGAGGAGATCATCGCCGAGCTGGTGGCGGTGCGCGGCGTCGGCCGCTGGACCGCCGAAATGTTCCTGATGTTCAACCTGCTGCGTCCCGACGTCCTGCCGGTGGACGATCTCGGCCTGCGCAAGGCCGTGGGGCTGCACTACGGCATCGAGCCCGTGCCGGCCGCGGTGCGGGCGCTCGCCGAGCGCTGGCGCCCGTGGCGCAGCGTCGCCACCTGGTATCTCTGGCGCTCGCTCGACCCGCTGCCGGTGGCGTACTGACGCGCCCGGCGGCGGCGCAAGGGGTAAAATCCGCGCGCCATGAAAGCGACCTTCCTGGATTTCGAGCAGCCGATCGCCGAGCTCGAGGCGAAGATCGACGAGCTCCGCTACGTGCAGGACGACTCCGCGGTGGACATTTCCGAGGAGATCCAGCGCCTGCAGAAAAAGAGCCAGGCGCTCACCAAGGAGATCTACGCCAAGCTGACGCCGTGGCAGATCGCGCTGGTGGCGCGCCATCCGCAGCGGCCGTACACCCTCGACTACGTGAAGCACGTCTGCACCGATTTCGAGGAGCTGCACGGGGATCGCTCCTATGCCGACGACCTCTCCGTCGTCGGCGGCCTGGCGCGCTTCAACGGCCAGGCGGTGATGGTGATCGGCCACCAGAAGGGGCGCGACACCAAGGAGAAGATCCTGCGCAACTTCGGCATGCCGCGGCCCGAGGGCTACCGCAAGGCGTTGCGGCTCATGCGCCTGGCGGAGAAGTTCGGCATCCCGCTGCTGACCTTCGTCGACACGCCCGGCGCGTATCCGGGCATCGGCGCCGAGGAGCGCGGGCAGGCCGAGGCGATCGGCCGCAATCTCTACGTGATGGCCGAGCTGAAGGTGCCGATCGTCTGCACGGTGATCGGCGAGGGCGGCTCGGGAGGCGCGCTCGCGATCGCGGTAGGCGATCACGTCATGATGCTGCAATACGCGACCTATTCGGTGATCTCGCCCGAGGGCTGCGCCTCCATCCTCTGGCGCAGCCCCGACATGGCGCCGGATGCGGCAGAGGCGCTGGGCATCACCGCCAACCGGCTGAAGACGCTCGGGCTCATCGACCGCATCGTCCCGGAGCCACTGGGCGGCGCGCATCGCGACCACACTGCGGCCGCGCAGGCGCTCAGGAAGGCGCTCGCCGACGCCCTGCGCCAGCTATCGGACCGCAGCCCGGCCGAGCTCGTGGAGGAGCGTTTCGAGCGCCTCATGGGCTATGGCAAGTTCAAGGAAGCCGAGGTCAAGTGACCTGCGCGCGTGCGTGGCGGACGCCGTCCGCGCGCATGTCCGCGCCGGCTCGCGGCTCGCGGTGGGGCTCTCCGGCGGCATCGACTCGGTGGTGCTGTTCGATGCGCTTGCCGCGCTCGCGCCAGTGGCCGGCTTCCGCCTCGAGGCGATCCACGTCCATCACGGCTTGAGCCCGGACGCCGACCGCTGGGCCGCGTTCTGCGCCGAGCTGGCAGCGCGGCAGGCGGTTCCGTTGCGCGTCGAGCGTGTCCGGGTCGACCGCGCGAGCGGCCTGGGGATCGAAGGCGCGGCGCGACGCGCGCGGTACGAAGCGTTCGGGCGGAGCGGCGCCGACGTGGTGGCGCTCGCGCACCACCGCGACGACCAGGCCGAAACGCTGCTGCTGCAACTCGTGCGCGGCGCCGGCGTCGCGGGCCTCGCCGCGATGCCCGCATGGCAGCCCGGCGCGCCGGCGCTGTTGCGTCCGCTGCTCGGCGTCGGTCGCGGCGACATCGAGGCCGAGGCGCGCTTGCGCGGGCTCGCGTGGGTCGAGGATGCGTCCAACGACGACACGCGTCACGCCCGCAACGCGCTGCGCCATCGGGTGCTGCCCGTGCTGCGCGAACTGAATCCAGCCGCGGCGGCCAATCTCGCGCGCAGCGCCGCCCACCTTGCCGAGGCGCACGACGTGTTGCGGGACCTCGGCCGTGCCGACCTCGCCGCGTGCGCGGCGGGGCAGCGCCTGCGAGTGGGCCCGTTGCTGGCGCTGGGGCGAGCGCGCGCACGCAATGCGCTGCGCAGCCGTCTGCTGGACGAGGGCGTGGCGCCGCCGCCGACTCGCCGGCTCGATGCGCTCCTCACGCAACTGGCTGCGGCCCGCGGCGACGGCGCTGTCTGCATCGCGCTAGACGGGATCGCGGCGCGCCGCTACCGCGGCGAGTTGTGGTTCGTGCCCCCCGGGACGGACACGCCGCCGGAGGCATTCCGCGCGGTGTGGGATGGCACTCCGGAGTGGGACGTTCCGGCTCTCGGCGGAACGCTGGTGCTCGAGGAGGTGGCAGGGGAGGGGCTCGCCGCGGCCTGCGTGGCAGGCGGGGGGCTGGAGGTTCGCAGCCGCGCGGGCGGGGAGCGGCTCCGGGTCGAAGCCGGGCGGCCGCACCGATCGCTGAAGAACCTGTTCCAGGAGTCGGCGGTGCCGCCGTGGGAACGCAGCCGCACGCCGCTCGTCTATTGCAACGGGCAGCTCGCGGTGGTGCCGGGCTTGGGCATGGACCCCGCGTTCGCGGCGGGGCCGGGGGCGCCCGGCCTGCGGGTCCGCTGGGAACCCTGGGTCCGCCGGGAACTGCGGCGAAAACCGTGATAAAATAAGCGGTTATTTTGGAACGTTACGCAATTGATTGGGAGTGCTGCGCGATTGTCTCGCGGGCATCGTCGAACAAGACTTCTGGGAGCGGTAAGGAATGGCTGTCGAAAGAACCCTGTCCATCATCAAGCCGGACGCGGTGGCAAAGAACGTCATCGGCAAGATCTACTCGCGCTTCGAGTCCAACGGGCTGCGCGTTCTGGCCGCACGCATGATGTGGCTGTCGCAGCAGGAGGCGGAGGGCTTCTACGCCGTGCACAAGGAGCGCCCCTTCTTCAAGGACCTGGTGAGCTTCATGATCTCCGGGCCGGTGATGGTGCAGGTGCTCGAGGGCGAGAACGCCATCGCCAAGAATCGCGAGCTGATGGGCGCGACCGACCCGAAGAAGGCCGCGCCGGGCACCATCCGCGCCGATTTCGCCGAGAGCATCGACGCCAACGCCGTGCATGGCTCCGACGGCGCGGATACGGCGCGGCAGGAGATCGGGTTCTTCTTCCCGCAGCTGGACATCTACTCGCGCTAGTCCCCGATACCCCGATGCCGGTCAATCTCCTCGACTTCGACGCCGCCGGGCTCGAGCGCCTGTTCGCCGGGTTCGGCGAGAAGCCGTTCCGGGCGCGGCAGGTGCTGCGCTGGGTGCACCGCTTCGGGGAGAGCGACTTCGCGCGCATGAGCGACCTCGCGCGGTCGCTGCGCGCCAGGCTGGAGGCGGAGGCGGTCGTGACGCCGCCGGCGATGATCGCGGACTCGACCGCGGCCGACGGCACGCGCAAGTGGCTGCTCGACGTCGGCAACGCCAATGCCGTCGAGACCGTGTTCATCCCCGAGGAGAGCCGCGGCACGCTGTGCGTGTCCACGCAGGCCGGCTGCACCATGGACTGCAAGTTCTGCTCGACCGGGCGGCAGGGCTTCAACCGCAATCTCACCGTGGCAGAGATCATCGGCCAGCTCTGGTGGGCGAACCGCGCGCTGGGCGCCGCGGCGGACGGGGAGCGGCTGATCTCCAACGTGGTGATGATGGGGATGGGCGAGCCGCTTCTCAATTTCGACCCGACGGTGGCGGCGCTGCGCCTGATGCTCGACGACCACGCCTACGGACTCTCGCGGCGGCGTGTCACGGTCTCCACCTCGGGCATCGTCCCGATGATCGACCGGCTGCGCGAGGAATGCCCGGTGGCGCTGGCGGTGAGCCTGCATGCGCCGGACGACGCGCTGCGCGACCAGCTGATGCCCATCAATCGCAAGTACCCCATCCGCGAGCTGCTCGCGGCCTGTGTGCGCTACCTGGATCGCGCGCCGCGCGACTTCATCACCTTCGAGTACGTGATGCTGAAGGGCGTCAACGATTCCGATGCCCATTCGCGCGCGCTCGCGGCGTTGCTCGCGGACGTTCCGTCCAAGGTCAACCTCATCCCGTTCAACCCTTTCCCCCGGTCGGGCTTCGAGCGCTCGCCGCGCGAGGCGATCCAGCGGTTCAGCCAGCGGCTGAACGCGGCCGGCATCGTCACCACGACTCGCAGGACCCGCGGCGACGACATCGACGCCGCGTGCGGCCAGCTCGCCGGGCAGGTGAAGGACCGTACCCGCCGCGTCGTGCGGCTCGAGAGGACGCTTTCATGATGCACAGATGGGTCATCGCCGCGGTCGCCGCCGCCGTCCTGGCGGCGGGCTGCGCACAGACCGGCGATCAGCGCACGCCGCAGCAGTCGCAGTCGGCCGCGGATGAACCGTCGCTCATCGGCGACCGTGCCGACGCGCGCGTGCGCGCCAAAGCGCACACCGACCTTGCCGCCGCGTACTACGAGGTCGGCAACATGGGCGTCGCGCTCGAGGAGGCGCGCATCGCGCTCGCCGCCGATCCCAACTATGCGCCGGCGCACAACGTGATGGGGCTGGTCAACTTCGAGCTGCGCGACAACGCCGGCGCGGAGGCGAACTTCAAGCGCGCGACCGCGCTGGCGCCCCAGGATCCCGATGTCGCACACAACTACGGCTTCTTCCTGTGCCGCACCGGGCGCGAGCAGGAGGGCCTGCAGCAGTACATGACGGCGATCCGCAACCCCCTGTACCAGAACCCGGCCAAGACCTGGGCGGCGGCCGGGCGCTGCGTCGAGCCGCGGGACACGGCGCTGGCCGAGCAGTACTACGATCGTGCGCTCAAGCTTGATCCCAATACGCTCGGCGCGATGATGCCGTACGCGCAGATCCAGTACCGCCGCGGATCGATGGCCGAGGCGCGCAACCTCGTGGGCCGCTACCAGAAACTGGTCGAGCCGACCGCCGAGTCCCTCTGGCTCGGGGTGCGCGTCGAGCGCAAGCTCGGCGACCGCATCGCCGAGAACAACTACGCCACCCAACTGCGCCGCAGGTTCCCGAACTCCAAGGAGTACCAGGATTACCTGCGGGGCAACTTCGACTGAGCCGGACCGGCGCGCGCGCCAACGGGAACGACCATGACCGACCTGCAGAGCGACAGCCTTGCGCCGGAGAACATGAGCGCCGGCCGCACGCTCGCGGCCGCGCGCGCCGCGCGCGGGCTCTCGATCGAGGACGTCGCGCAGCGGCTCAAGTTCTCGCCGCGGCAGATCGAGGCGCTGGAGGCCGACAACCACGCGGCGCTGCCCGGCGGCGTGGTGGTGCGCGGCATGATCCGCGGCTACGCGAAGCTTCTCCGGCTGGACAGCGATGCGCTGCTCGGCGGCGTGCAGGCCCGTGTCGAACGACCGGGGGGCGATCTCGCGCGGACGAGCATAGAGGTGCCGTTCCCGACCGGATCGAAAAAGGGCGGTCGGCTGTACCTGGTGCTTTCGATCCTGGTCGCGCTCGCGGTCGCCGCGGTGGTCGCCGACTGGGTGCTGCGCACGCGCGAGGCCGCAGTGGAGACGCGCGTGCGCGCCGAGGCCGCGAAGGCGCCGTCGGCGCCCGCGCCCGCGATGTCGCCGCCCGCGGTATCCGCCACCGATGCGCCGGCGCCTGCCGCCGCGGAGCCCGCGCCGGCGACCGCTCAACCCGAACCCACCGCGCCCGCCCAGGCCGCGTTGCTCGCCTCGACCGGGCGGCTGGAGTTCCAGTTCCAGCGCGACTCGTGGATCGAGGTGAAGGACGCCGAGGGGACGGTGCTGGTCTCGGCGCTGCAGCGCGCCGGGACCTCCCAGGCCTTCGAAGGCAAGCCGCCCTTTGCGCTGGTGATCGGCAACGCCGGCGGCGTGCGCCTGCGCTACAACGACGCCGACGTCGACCTCGCGAAGCACGCGCGCTCCGACGTCGCGCGCGTCACGCTGGAGTAGCACGATGATGAGTCCGGTGCGCAGGCGGCGCTCCCGCCAGGTTCGCGTGGGTGACGTGCTGGTCGGCGGCGACGCGCCCATCATGGTGCAATCCATGACCAACACCGACACGGCCGACGCCGCCGGCACCACGGCGCAGGTCTACGCGCTCGCCCGGGCCGGGTCGGAGGTGGTGCGCATCACGGTGAACACCGCCGAAGCGGCCGCGGCGGTGCCCGAGATCCGTCGCCGCCTCGACGACATGGGCTGCGGCGTGCCGCTGGTGGGCGATTTCCACTTCAACGGCCACAAGCTGCTCACCGAGCATCCCGGTTGCGCCGAGGCGCTCGCCAAGTACCGCATCAACCCGGGCAACGTCGGCAAGGGCGCGAAGCGCGACGAGCAGTTCGCCACCATGATCGAACTCGCCATCCGCCACGGCAAGCCGGTGCGGATCGGCGTGAACTGGGGCAGCCTCGACCAGGACCTGCTCGCGCGCATGATGGACGAGAACGGTCGCGCCAGCGTGCCGCTCGACGCCGAGGAGGTGATGCGACAGGCGCTGATCGCCTCGGCGCTGGAGAGCGCGCAGAAGGCGGAGGAACTCGGCCTGCCGGGCGACCGCATCGTGCTCTCGTGCAAGGTGAGCGGCGTGCAGGATCTCATCGCGGTGTACCGGGAGCTGGCGCGCCGCTGCGACTATCCGCTGCACCTCGGACTCACCGAGGCCGGCATGGGCTCGAAAGGCATCGTCGCGTCCACCGCGGCCATGGCCGTCCTGTTGCAGGAAGGGATCGGCGACACCATCCGCGTGAGCCTCACGCCCGAGCCGGGAGGCGACCGCACGAAGGAGGTGGTCGTGGGGCAGGAGATCCTGCAGACCATGGGGCTGCGCTCGTTCGCACCCATGGTCACCGCGTGCCCGGGATGCGGCCGCACCACCAGCACGTACTTCCAGACGCTCGCGGCACGCATCCAGGGCTACCTGCGCGAGCAGATGCCGCTCTGGCGCGCCGAGTATCCCGGCGTGGAGGACCTGCACGTGGCCGTGATGGGCTGCGTGGTCAACGGCCCCGGCGAATCCAAGCTCGCCAACATCGGCATCAGCCTGCCGGGCTCGGGCGAGCGCCCGGTGGCGCCCGTCTACGTTGACGGCGAGAAGACCGTGACGCTGAAGGGCGAGACCATCGCCGAGGATTTCCAGCGCCTGGTGGACCAGTACGTGCGCGAGACGTACGGTCCCCAAGGCCGCCTGCGGCGCGAGGCGCCCGCGGCGGCACGTCGGCAGATCCCCATCAAGGCCGCCTCCTAGCGCGGCCCTGGAACCCTCCGCAATGACCAACACCATCCAGGCGGTGCGCGGGATGAACGACATCCTGCCCGACGAAGCGGAGCTCTGGGAGCGCTTCGAGGAGACCGTTCGAGGCTGGCTCAAGAGCTACGGCTACCGCAACATCCGCACGCCGCTGCTCGAGCACACGCACCTCTTCCGCCGCGCCATCGGCGAGGCCACCGACATCGTCGAGAAGGAGATGTACAGCTTCGTCGACGATCTGAACGGCGAGCATCTCACCCTGCGGCCCGAAGCCACGGCCTCCACCGTGCGCGCCGCCATCGAACATTCGCTGCTCTACAACGGTCCGCAGCGGCTCTGGTACATCGGGCCGATGTACCGCCACGAGCGCCCGCAGAAGGGCCGCTACCGGCAGTTCCACCAGGTCGGGGCGGAGGCGCTGGGCTTCGCCGGTCCCGATGTCGATGCCGAACTGCTGCTGATGTGCACGCGGCTGTGGGATGACCTCGGCCTCACGGGCATCGCGCTGCACATCAACTCGCTGGGCACCCTCGCCGAGCGGGCGGCGCATCGCGAGGCGCTGGTGGCGTACCTGCGGCGGCACGAGCCGGACCTCGACGACGATTCCCGCCGGCGCCTGGACACCAATCCGCTGCGGATCCTCGACAGCAAGAACCCGGCGATGCAGCCGCTCATCGCGGAGGCGCCCAAGCTGATCGAGCGCCTCGGCGACGCCTCGCTCGCCCACTTTGAGGGGGTGCAGCGCGTGCTGAAGGACGCGGGCATTCCGTACCAGATCAATCCGCGCCTCGTGCGCGGGCTCGACTACTACAACCTCACCGTGTTCGAGTGGGTGACCGACAAGCTCGGCGCGCAGGGCACGGTCTGCGGCGGCGGTCGCTACGACGGACTCATCGAGCAGATCGGCGGGAAGCCGGCGCCCGCGGCAGGCTTCGCGATGGGCGTCGAGCGGCTGCTCGCGCTGATGCAGGCCGAGGGCCTGAGCGGGGCCGGCGAGACCCAGGACGTGTATCTGGTCCATCAGGGCGACGCGGCGGGGCGCATTGCCTTCCGCGTGGCCGAGGGACTGCGCGACCGCGGGTTCGGCGTGACGCTGCACGCCGGCGGCGGGAGCTTCAAGAGCCAGATGAAGAAGGCCGACGGCTCCGGCGCGCACCTCGCCGTGATTATCGGCGAGGACGAGGCCGCGGCGGGCGAGGCGAGCGTCAAGGCGCTGCGCGAGGCGCGCGAACAGCAGCGCGTGCCGATCGACCGCCTGCCCGACGTGATCCACGAACTGCTCTACACCGAGACGACCGAAGCATGAGCGCATACGACCTCGAGCAACAGGAACAGCTGGCCGCCGTCAAGGCGTGGTGGAAGCAGTACGGCGGTCTCTTACTGCTCGCGATCGCGCTGCCGCTGGCCGCTGCCGCCGCATGGAACGGCTGGCAGTGGTACCAGCGTTCCAAGGTCGCGGAAGCGTCGCTGGTGTACGCGGAGCTGCAGCGCGTGGCGGGGACGGCGGACCTGAAGAAGATGCGCGACGCCGCAGGCACGCTGCTGGAGAGCTATCCGCGCACCATCTACGCGCCGCTCGCCGCGCTGGCGTCGGCGAAGGCGCACTTCGAAGCGAACGACCTCAAGACCGCACGGGTGCAGCTGCAGTGGGTGGTCGACAACGGGCGCGACCCGGAGATCCAGACGATCGCGCGGCTGCGCCTCGCCACCCTGCTGCTCGACGAGAAGGCCTACGACGATGCGCTGAAGGTGCTCGACGCGAAGCACGACGCTGCCTTCGCCGGCCGGGTCCTGGAGGTGCGCGGCGACGTGCTGGCCGCCGCCGGGCGCAAGGCCGACGCGCGTGCCGCCTACCGCGCCGCGCTGGAGAAGTCCGATCCGCGCGATGCAGCGGGACGCGACCTCCTGCAGTTCAAGCTCGACAGCCTGGGCGACGCCTGAACGCCATGCGCCGCGCGCTGCTGCTCCTGCTCGCTGCCGCTGGCCTGGCGGGGTGCGGGTCGTTCTCCGCCGCCGACCTGAACCCGATGAACTGGTTCGGCCGCTCTCCGCCGCCGCCGCCGGCGCCGCTGCCGACCATCGCGAGCCCCGTGACCGTGCGCCCGCTGTGGCAGGCCGCGGTCGGCAAGGCCGGCCGCGGCTACTTCGTGCCGGCCGTCGTCGGTGATGCGGTCTACGCCGCGGACGCCGGCGGCAGCGTCGTGCGACTGGATGCGGCGACCGGCAAGCAGGCGTGGCGCGTGTCGGCGGGCCGCGGGCTCGTGGGCGGAGTCGGGGCTGACGCGACGACGGTGGTGGTCGCGTCAGCCGACGGCGAGATCGTCGCTCTCGAGACCGACGGGCGCGAGCGGTGGCGCACACGGGTCTCGAGCGAGGTGCTGGCCCCGCCGGTGGTGGACGGCGAGTTGGTGGTGGTGCGCAGCACCGACAGCCGGATTTTCGCGCTCGACATTCGCGACGGCCGTCGCCGCTGGTTGTACCAGCGCGCGCAGCCGACGCTTGCCGTGCGCAGCGCGACTGGCGTGGTCGTGCAGGGCGGATACGCGTTCTCCGGCTTCTCCGGCGGAAAGCTCGTTGCGGTGGCGGCGAACAACGGCGGCCTGCGCTGGGAAGGGAGCGTGTCGCTGCCCAAGGGCACCACGGAAATCGAGCGCGTCACCGACGTCGTCGGGATGCCGTGGATCGGCGAACGCGAGGCCTGCGCGGTGTCCTACCAGGGCCGTGTCGCCTGCTTCGACCTGACCAAGGGCCAGCCGCTGTGGTCGCGCCCGATCTCCTCCAGCGCCGGCCTGGGCGTCGATGCCCGTTACGTCTTCGTGTCCGAGGACCAGGGTGCCGTGTCGGCCATGGACCGCACCAGCGGCAACAGCCTCTGGCGGCAGGACCGCCTCGCCAACCGCGTGCTCACGGCGCCCTTGCCGCTCGGACGGGAGATCGCGGTCGCCGACGTCGAGGGCCACGTCCACCTGCTCGCGCGGGAGACCGGCGCGTTCGTCGGGCGCGTGTCGACCGACGGCTCGCAGAT
>Ga0209254_10000186_pt1 | contig 43989 bp, 43 predicted proteins | sample FrelakmetDIP11DI_FD_187148 | JGI IMG/M metagenome (GOLD analysis project Ga0209254, IMG submission 187148) | Freshwater lake sediment microbial communities from the University of Notre Dame, USA, for methane emissions studies - DIP11 DI (SPAdes)... | ecosystem: Environmental > Aquatic >... | reverse complement strand
TACCTTGCAACAGCGTAAACTTGAAAAAATGATGTTAGATTTAAAAGCTAAAGCAAAAATCGACGTACCCGGCGTGACATCCGCTAAATAAACTAGCCTTTGCGCAATAAAAAGCCTGCGAAAGCAGGCTTTTTTGCTTATTCGTTGACTTTTTATTGCATTGTGCAATAATTAAGAATAATTATCATTTAGATTAATATGGCCAACATGACTATTTTGAGCAATTTAAACCCTGGCGAACACGGCGTTATTCATGCAATACATGCGGAACAAGCCCTGCATCAACGCCTGAATGCGATGGGATTTAGAATTGGTAAAAAAATAGAACTGATACGACGCGCCAGTTTTAATGGTCCGTTACACGTCCGCATTGGCGCAACGGACATTATTTTGCGCGGTGTCGAAGCACAACGCATTCAACTCAACGCTGCTTAAACTGCAGCCAGCATCCAATGAAACGTATCGCTCTGCTTGGCATGCCCAACACGGGCAAATCCACCCTATTCAATCGCTTAAGCGGCGCTTCGGCACGCGTCGGCAATTGGCCAGGCATCACCGTAGATTTGATGAGCGCCAAGATATTAATCGGCGGGCACATTGCTGAACTGATTGATTTACCCGGTCTGTATGATTTACATGGATTTTCGGATGATGAGCAGGTGGTGCGCCACTTTCTAAGTAGCAATCCGATAGATTTAGCCATGATTGTACTTAATAGCTCCCAAATCGATCGTCAATTGTCACTTGCTTTACAACTTAAAAACCTCGAATTGCCGGCAATTTTATTGCTTAACATGCAAGATGAAGCCAAGCGCGCAGGCATCACCATTGATACCGAAGCCATGTCCAGGCAACTTGGCCTGCCAGTCCTGCCAATCAGTGCCAAATATGGCGACGGCTGCCCACAAGCGCTACAAGCAGCTGCTAAGCTAATGGAAGAAAAACCCAGTCGCGTTTTGCCTGAAAGCATTGCATCCATGCTTGAAGCAGATGTTCAGATCGAGCAAGACATGCTTGATATTGTTAAAAAAACCGTGCAAATGCCTACCCAGCTTGCCGACAAAACTACTGATAACATCGACAAAGTATTACTGCACCCTTGGCTAGGTTTGCCGATATTTTTCGCAGCCATGTTTTTGCTGTTTCAATTTATTTTCACTGCTGGCAAACCCCTTCAAGACGGCATGGCGTGGCTACTGGGTTTGTTGCGCACCAGCGTTCTCGAGCCGATATTTGCAGGTTTACCGGTATGGCTGAACGGCCTGCTGCTGGATGGTATCTTTAATGGCATTAGCACCGTGGCAGCCTTCGTACCGATTATCGTACTGTTCTTTTTGGTGATGAGCATGGTGGAAGACAGCGGCTATCTGTCACGCGCTGCTTTTCTGATGGATGCATTGATGGCCAAAATTGGTCTAGACGGTCGTGGTTTTGTCATGGTGCTAATGGGCTTTGGCTGTAACGTGCCGGCGCTCATGGGAACGCGCGTGATGCGTAGCCGCCCCATGCGCTTGTTAACCATGCTGATCATTCCGCTCTCACTTTGCTCTGCCAGATTGCAAGTGTTTTTATTCTTGATAGCCTCGCTTTTTGTAGCCGATCAAGCGCCCTACATTTTGTTTGTGCTCTACATGGTTAGCTTTTTCACTATCTTTTTAACAGCAGTTTTATTTAAAGGTCAATACGAAAGCGCGGAGCCTTTCATTTTGGAACTACCTCCCTATCGCTTCCCAACTCCTCGTCAGATATGGCTGCGCGGCTGGCAAGAGGTCAAATATTTTTTAAATCGCGCCACTAAATTCATCGTGATCGGCGTCGTGATGGTATGGGTGCTCACCAACTATCCAACTGATGTTGCACCCGCCAGTGCCGGCACGCTTGCTGGACAAATTGGCATGCTATTCTCGCCAATACTTGATCCTATCGGTATTGACTCACAGCTTGCTATTGCCCTGATATTTGGCTTTGTAGCAAAAGAAATTGTTATTGGCTCACTCGCAGTGATTTATGGCCTGCAAGGCGATGCGCTAAGCCACCAAATCTCCATGAACATTGACTGGGTACAAGGCATGAGTTTTATGCTGTTTACACTCATTTATACACCTTGCTTATCTACAATTGCCACGCTCAAAAGCGAATCGAAAAGCAGCAAATTTATGTGGCTATCAATTGTGTGGTCGCTATGCTTAGCGTGGGTGATCAGTTTTATTTTTTATCAAGGTGCACGGGCACTGGGGTTTTAGACAACATCATATTGATTCAAAATAAATATGGCTAAATCATGTTGTGATAATGGATGTAATATAGAAAAAATACTAACTGCTCGCTACCGTAAAGCACTTTGGATAGCGCTAGCAATTAACCTCGCTATGTTCTTTGTTGAAGTGTTAGGCGGATTTAGCTCTGGCTCCGTATCACTGATGGCCGATGCTATCGATTTCTTTGGCGATGCCGCTAATTACGGAATCTCTTTAGCAGCACTCTCCATGGGCTTACTTTGGCGTGCGCGTGCCGCTGCACTTAAAGGCTTAACTATGGGCGGGTTTGGTATATTCGTACTTGCAAAAGCCTTATGGACATTTAAAACAGGTGCCACACCGGAACCATTCACAATGGGCGCGATTGGCGCAATAGCATTGGTAGCCAACACCAGCGTTGCCCTCATGCTCTTCAAATTTCGCGAGGGTGATGCCAATATGCGCTCTGTTTGGCTATGTAGCCGAAACGATGCGATTGGTAATGTGGCGGTTATGCTTGCTGCATTTGGTGTTTTTGGCAGCGGCAGCGCGTGGCCAGATTTGCTAGTTGCTATAATCATGGCTGGATTAAGCCTTTCAGCTGCAGCGCATATTTTAAAGCGTGCATTTATCGAGCTTAAAGCAACTAAAGATTAATTAATGGATTTGTAAGAACTGCCAGCAAGCTTTCTGTTAAAATACGGCATAAATACACTAATTTTTAGCCGTTACATCGCCCATGCCAAGCACCCAATTTTTAAGCCTTCGCGGCAGCCCAGCTTTATCTCAGTTCCGTCTTGATAAACTATACGCATCCTTAAAAGAATCCGCCCCCAACATTGCACATATTTATGCAGAATTTGTACATTTTGCGTTTAGCGAAACTGCACTCAACGAAAACCAACAAAGCACCTTAAAACAAATTTTAACCTATGGCCCACAAGCTAATGTGGAAGCGCCTTCTGGAGCATTATTTTTAGTGATTCCACGTATTGGGACGATTTCACCTTGGGCTTCGCGTGCGACAGACATTGCTAAAAACTGTGGTCTGGGTTCTATTTTTCGAATTGAGCGCGGCATAGCATTTTACATTTCTACACAAAACGGCAAGCCTTTGAGCGAATCTGAGACAGCTGCATTAAAAATACATATTCATGACCGCATGACCGAGACGATCGTGTTTCAACTTGAGGATGCACAAAAACTGTATCACAGCGAAGAGCCCGCGCCTCTTTGCATAGTCGATATATTGCAAGGTGGAAAAGCCGCACTGGATAATGCAAACAGCGAAATGGGCTTAGCGCTGTCATCTGACGAAGTGGATTATTTATTCGATAACTTTACAAAAATCGGACGCAACCCAACCGATGTCGAGCTCATGATGTTTGCGCAAGCCAACTCTGAGCATTGCCGCCATAAAATCTTTAACGCCGATTGGGTGATTGACGGCGAAGTACAAGACAACTCTCTCTTTGGCATGATCCGCAATACGCACAAGCTCAACCCTGGCAACACGATAGTCGCTTATGCTGACAATGCCTCTATCGTGCAAGGACAGAAAACCAAGCGCTTTTATCCTAACAGCTTCGGTGAGTATGGGTTTAAAGAAGAAAACATGCATTACCTGATGAAGGTAGAAACACATAACCACCCGACTGCTATTTCGCCTTTCGCAGGTGCGGCAACCGGCGCGGGCGGAGAGATTCGTGATGAAGGCGCTACCGGCAGTGGATCTAAACCTAAAGCCGGTTTGACTGGATTTTCCGTATCAAATTTAAACATCCCTAGCTTTACCCATCCTTGGGAAAAATCTTACGGCAAACCGGGTCGGATTGCATCGCCGTTGCAAATCATGGTAGATGGCCCATTAGGTGGTGCCGCGTATAACAACGAGTTTGGACGCCCTAACATTGCCGGCTATTTCCGTACCTTTGAGTTGGAAGTTGACAATGAAGTGCGTGGCTACCATAAGCCTATTATGCTGGCAGGTGGCGTGGGGAATATTTCTGCGAACCACTCTAAAAAGAACCCTATTCCACCAGGCGCTGCCCTTATTCAACTCGGCGGACCAGCTATGCTGATAGGTTTGGGTGGTGGCGCCGCATCCAGTATGGATACTGGAAGCAATACTGAAAACCTAGACTTTGACTCGGTTCAACGCGGTAACCCTGAGCTGCAACGCCGCGCACAGGAAGTGATTGACCGCTGCTGGCAGCTCGGTGATAAAAACCCGATTCTGAGCATTCATGACGTTGGAGCAGGCGGCATTTCCAATGCATTTCCAGAACTTGTCAACGATGCCAAAGTAGGCGCGGTTTTTCAACTACGTGACGTGCACAATGAAGAACCAGGCATGTCACCACGCGAGCTTTGGAGTAATGAGGCACAAGAGCGCTATGTGATGGCAGTTGCTAAAGAAAATTTAGATTTATTTAGACAGCTTTGCGAGCGTGAGCGCTGCCCATTTGCCATTGTGGGTTATGCTACAGAAGAGCGCCATTTAACAGTTGCAGACAGTTATTTTGGCAACAAACCAGTAGACATGGATTTATCTGTGCTACTTGGCAAGCCGCCAAAAATGACACGCGACGTGAAAAGCATTCCTAAAAAACTAAGCGCTTTTGAAACTAACAATATCGACATCAAAGAAGCTGTAGCACGTGTACTCAGGCTACCTGGGGTGGCAGACAAAACTTTTCTCATCACCATTGGTGACCGTACGGTAACCGGCTTGATCGCGCGCGACCAGATGGTCGGGCCATGGCAAGTGCCGGTAAGCGATGTTGCGGTCACACTGGTCGGCTATGAAACCAATATCGGCGAGGTATTTGCCATCGGCGAGAAAGCACCGCTTGCGCTCATTGACGCACCTGCTTCAGGCCGTATGGCAATTGGCGAAGCGATTACCAATATTGCCGCAAGTTTAATTGATGACATCAGCAATTTAAAACTTTCTGCCAACTGGATGGCACCTGCAGGCCATGCGGGCGAAGACGCCGCGCTATTTACTACAGTGAAAGCTGTGGGTATGGAGCTTTGTCCACAACTAGGTATTAGCATTCCGGTTGGCAAAGACTCCATGTCTATGAAGACGGTTTGGCAGGAAAACAGTGAGAAAAAAGCTGTCACCGCACCAATCTCATTGGTGGTGACCGCATTTGCCAACACACTAGACACACGTAAAACATTAACCCCGCAATTACGCACAGATCTAGGTGAAACCTGCCTGATTCTGATCGACTTAGGCAATGGCAAAAACCGTATGGGCGGCAGCAGTTTAGCGCAGGTGTATAGTCAGCTTGGCAACGAAGCACCAGATGTCAACAACCCAGCACAGCTCAAAGCGTTTTTTGCTGAAACTCAGCGCTTAAATGCCGAAAATAAAATCCTCGCTTATCACGATAGAAGTGATGGCGGACTGTTTGTCACTTTATGTGAAATGGCATTTGCCGGAAGATGTGGCCTGCAAGCCAATATCCATGCGGTTTCTGGCGGCGCTTTAGAGGTATTATTTAACGAAGAATTAGGCGTGGTGATTCAAGTACGTGCTGCCGATGCCAAGAAGATATTAGCCGACTTAAATCAATCGCTTAGTGCACAAGAAATTGGCAGCGTGACCACCGAAAACCAAATTAACATTGCACTAAATGGCAAAAACATATTTTCTGATTCGCGCATGAGTTTGCACAGAATATGGTCAGAAACCACCTACCGCATGCAGAGCCTGCGAGACAATCCTGCCTGTGCGCAACAAGAATACGATCGTATTTTGGATGAAACTGACGCTGGCTTACATGTACATACAACCTTCGATATCAATGAAAACATAGTTGCGCCTTACTTAAATCTGACAAGCCCGCGCATGGCGATTTTACGTGAGCAAGGTGTAAACGGACAAGTGGAAATGGCTGCTGCATTTGATCGCGCGGGTTTTGCGACATTTGACGTGCATATGAGCGACGTCATTTCCGGTCGCGTTTCACTCAAAGATTTTGCTGGATTCGTGGCGTGCGGCGGCTTCTCTTATGGCGACGTACTGGGTGCTGGCGAAGGCTGGGCGAAATCCATTTTATTCAATAGCCGCGCACGCGACGAGTTTAGCGCCTTCTTTAACCGTACAGATTCTTTCGCGCTAGGTGTCTGTAATGGCTGTCAGATGATGAGCAATCTGCACAGCATCATTCCCAACGCTGACCACTGGCCACATTTTGTGCGCAATAAGTCCGAGCAGTTTGAGGCACGCTTTACGATGGTAGAAATATTAGAGTCGCCCTCACTGTTCTTTAATAGCATGGCCGGAAGCCGCATGCCAATTGCTGTTGCACATGGCGAAGGGTTTGCGGAATTTTCTGCCAAAGATGCTGTCAACAACGTGCTGGATAAAAAATTGGTAACGATGCGGTTCATAGATAACGCGTCAACGCCAACCGAAACTTACCCGTTTAATCCTAATGGTTCACCGTTTGGAATTACTGGATTAACCACCACAGATGGGCGTTTTAGTATTATGATGCCACATCCTGAACGGGTGTTTAGAGCGGTACAGCATTCGTGGCGGCCTGATAGTTGGCAGGAAGACGCACCATGGATGCGGATGTTCCGTAATGCAAGAAAATATATTGCCTAACTGGGCAATCATTAAAATAAGGAAAAAAGTAACATGAACATGTTAAAAGCATTATTTGCAGTTTTAGCTTTAAGTTTTTCGTTAAACAGTTTGGCTTTAACAGATGAAGAACAAGTTGAGTTTACCGATGGCGTAACCGAAGGCAAAACGAAAGTAGTAGAAAAATTTGTTAATGCTGATGTAAAAGTGGTTAATGAAAAATTTTTTGGCTGGTCACCTATCCAAATGGCAGCAAACCGAGGCCAACTTGCCGTAGTCAAATATTTGTTAGGTAAAGGGGCAGACATAAACTATATGCACCCTGTTGCACATCACACTGCATTCCATCTGGCAGCACTAAACGGTCATGAGGAGCTCGTAAAATATCTTGCCAGCCAAGGTGCTGACGTCAATGTTAAATTAAAAGCCGATGTTTCCTTGATTCGCTATTTCCGTGACGAAGGTAATACACATATGGTTGAGTTATTGACCGGCCTTGGCGTTAAAGACGATGGCTGTACAGAAGGCAAGTGTTTCGAATAAATTGAATATTGTAATTTAATAATTACATACTATTTTAAAAAAGCCTTTAAAATGGTGTTTTAACTTAAAGCAAAACACCATGAAATCACAATTCATACTTTTGTTTTTGGTAAGTTTACTGATAACCTCAGTGGTATACGCTGCTGAGGTTATTGTTTTTTCAGACACTCATATACGCACACTCGCCGCCTCATGTGCAGCTTGCCATGGAACACTAGGCAATAGCGCCAATGCAACACCCTCGCTCGCGGGTTTAGAAGCAGGCTACTTCATTACACAAATGCATGGATTTAAGGATGGAAGCCGACATGCAACTGTCATGCATCATCATGCTAAAGGCCTGAATGCAGAAGAAATTAATCAGCTTGCTGTTTATTTTTCACAGCAAAAACGTGTTACGAACATCTACCCGAAACCACAAACACTAAAAACGCATCATGCAGACTGATCTCTTAGAAATTAGCCGCCGCAAGTTTATTAAGACAGCTGGTATCGCAGGCACATTGCTGCTAAGCCAACACAGTTTTGCGCAGGCAAGCAAACCTCCATTAGGCCGTGTCGTCATTATCGGTGGCGGATATGCAGGCACTACTGCGGCTAAATATATCCGCTTGTGGAGCTTGGGCAATATTGAGACTGTCGTCATTGAAAAATCCAGCCAATTTGTTTCTTGCCCGCTCAGCAACCTGGTTTTAGGCGGCAGCAAATCTATCAACGACCTCACCTTTGGCTACGATTTAGTTAAAAAGAATCACGGTGTGAAATGGATTCAGGATGAAGTTATTTCGATTGATATTGTCAATAAAAAAATAAAAATGCAACGCGGAGAAATGACTTATGACCGCTTGATTGTTGCGCCGGGAATTGATTTTATTTATGACACAATTCCAAATTTACAATCTGCAGAAGCTCAACAGCAAGTGCCACATGCCTGGAAAGCAGGCTGGCAAACCGTTAATTTACGCAAGCAATTAGAAGTCATGCCTGATGGTGGTGTATTTGTAATGAACGTGCCAAAAGCGCCCTACCGCTGCCCACCTGGGCCTTATGAGCGCGTATGCCAAGTCGCGAGCTACCTCAAAGCCCAGAAGCCAAGCAGCAAAATCATTGTACTGGATGCCAACCCAGAAATTGTTTCTAAAAAGGGTTTATTCACAAAAGTATGGGCGGAAATGTACGCAGGCATGATTGATTACCGCCCGAATAATGTACTGGTTGAAGTGGATATCGTAACAAAAACCGTAAAAACCGATTTTGAAACTGTGGTGGCCAATGTGCTTAACATTATTCCACCACAACGTGCAGGTAAGCCAGCACAAATGGCTGCCCTCAACAACATTGACAAACGCTGGTGCGAAGTGGATTTTTTAACTTATGAATCCAAACTCGTAGCCAATATCCATGTAATTGGTGACAGCGTTTCTGCCGCTCTACCAAAATCAGCGCACATGGCTACCAGCCAAGCCAGAGTCTGCGCCAATGCCATTGTTGCACTCATGAGCGGGCAAGTGCCAGACTTCGCGCCGGTATTTGCCAACACCTGTTATAGTTATGTAAATGATAGGCAAGCTATGCATGTAGCCAATGTATATCGCTATGATGATGTCAAAAAAATCATGGTTTCCGCCGAGGGTGGTGGCGTATCCTTAAATCCATCTGAGCAGGAAGGCCAATATGCAAATGCCTGGGCAGCCAATATTTGGTCAGACGTACTGACCTAAATACCTGAATCATGTTCGAAGCAATTATTTCTAAACTGAGTACTTTACTGACCATCGGCATTTGTAGCATACCGGCGGTCGGTTGCGCCAAGGCTGCTGAAGTATCTACGCCACCTGCAACCGCTAACCTCAACCTGCCTGCTAGCTTTCAGGCAAACATTTTTGCTAAATTAAAAGGCGGTGGCGGTGAGTATTTTACTGGCCCGCGCATGCTGGCATTTGATAAAGCGGGCAATCTGTTTGTATCTCTCGGAAGAAACAATCAGGTTATCATGCTGCCAGACACGAATAGAGACGGGCTTGCTGAGGCTCCTGTTTTAATCTCAGACCAGTTCAAAGCGCCCAATGGGCTTGCGTTTGTAGGCGACGACTTGCTGGTTGCTAACGAAGACGGCGTAGTGAAACTTACTCAAAAAAACGGCGCCTGGTCAGCGCCAAAACCCTTTATTAGCAAGCTTCCAAGTGGTGGGCATACGCTCAAAACCATAAAAATTGGGCCGGATAATTTTTTATATATGAATATCGGCTCGAGTTGTAATGTGTGCATCGAAGATAACCCGCTGCGTGCGACTATCTTACGCTATACGCCAGAAGGCAAGCCTGCTGGCAGTTTAGAAACTATTGGCAGGCATGCCGCAAACCCAACTTGGGCAAAAGGTTTACGCAATAGTCAAGGCTTCGCCTGGAACCCAAAAACCGGTAGCATGTTCGCTACCAATAACGGCGCCGATATGCGGTCAGACAAAAAAGACGGAAAAGTCAATGATGAAATTCCGCCTGAGCACTTTAATAAAATTGAACCTGGCAAACACTATGGTTGGCCGTATTGTTGGGGTAATCAAATTCAGGATCCCAATTTTATGGGTGCCGAGGATTTTTGCAAAACCACTACTCCGCCTGCCATTACCTTTATCTCCCACTCCACGCCGATAGGCGTCACATTTTTAGATAAAACCAATTTTCCCGTAGAATACAAAAGCGATGCGATTGTCGCACTGCATGGCTCTTGGAATCGTGAGCAACTCAGTGGGTACAAACTGGTACGGGTGAAATTTATAGGCGACAACCCTGTCGAAGTCGTTGATTTCGCAACCGGTTGGCTAAATAAAAATGAAGCCTGGGGACGGCCTGTGGATGTCATCACAGGTCCGGATGGTGCGTTGTATGTTTCTGACGACCGTGCTGGTTATATTTACCGCATTACCTATAAAAACTCATCATCAAAATGAAAACATATTATGTATAAATTACTATTTTCACTACTTGCCAGTTTAATGTTAAGTATTTCAGTATATGCGGAAACCGCACCAGTTAAGCTTCCTGGCAATATCGCCATGCACATAGCCAAAACACATTACGAGCATCCAGTGCGTTTACTGCACCCTTATTTGGATGTATGGCACATGAAAGGCCCGCTGGCAGAAAAAGCTGCATTTAAAACATTAAAGAAACGTTTTGCTAATGTGGATGATTGTAGTGGCAAAGCCAGTGTGGTATTGCTGATAGAACCGCATATGTTTTATAACGCGCAATTACGCGTATTCCATGGCGAAATCATTGCACGAGCTTACGTGGAAGACCCAGAAAATCCTATCACCACCATCAAAAAGCAAGTCGCACAAAATGGTGACCTTGGTATAAAACCCGATTATTATATGGAAAAAGCTTACACCAGAGCCATGGAAAAAGTGATTAAAAAACTGGAAACAGACAAAGCATTTTTAGCTGCATTGGAAAAACCTAATTTGAAAAATCCAAAATCGATTTGCGATAATTTAGATGATTTACCCATCGCAAAAATTTATTACTAATTGAGGTAACACAATGAAAAAAATACTGTTTTTACTAGCTATATTGCCATTCAGTTCCGTTGCAATTGGTGGACTACCCGCTAAAATTACCGGTCTTAAAACACCGGAATCCTGCGTGCAAGCTAAAGACGGCAACATTTACATTTCTGAAATTAACGAGTTTGGCAAAGATGGTGATGGCCAGATTAGCAAAGTCGATATCAATGGCAATGTCACTATATTCGCTAAGGACATGGACGACCCTAAAGGCTTGGTTATTATCGGCGACAAGCTCTATGTAACTGATAAAACCCGCATACTGGAAGTGAACCCAAATGGCACATGGCAAGTTTATGTTGAAAAATCGGCTTTTCCTAATGTGCCACAATTTTTAAACGATTTAGAAGCTGACAAAATTGGCAATTTATATGTGAGCGATAGCGGTGATTTAAAATCAGGCGGTGCCATTTTCAAAATTACCAAAGGCGGCGCTGTGAGCATTGTGGCAGATAACAAAAATCCCCATATACTTGCCCCTAATGGTTTGTTGAACGAGGGCAGAAATAACTTGCTGGAAGTCGATTTCGAATCTGGTATCCTGTATCGCATAAATATAAGCACGGGTGCAACAACCAAACTTGCAGAGGGGTTTGGTGGCGGTGATGGCTTAGTCAAAACCAAATCCGGAAAAATTATAGTCAGCGATTGGAAGACCGGGAAAATCTTCCAGCTATCAATGGGTAAAGCGCGTGTAAAAAAAGAGGGTTATAAATCTGCAGCTGATATCGCACTTTCTTATGATGGTAAAACACTCATGGTGCCCGATATGAAGGCAGGTGAATTGGACTTTATCACAGTTGAATAACAAAGAATTACGTCAAGCGGCTCTCGCTTGGCTTTATGAATCAGATGCAAAAGCGAAAGCGGCAGGTGTGCTGGCATTGGATAAGCATTATTATGCGCTTGATACGAAGATTTCTATCGTGCCAGTGGGACTCATTCCTGGCCGCCCTATCAAGCCTGAGCTGGTTTCTCCACTTGAAGTCAAAAAACGTTCCATGCGCACAGAAGAAGGCCGAGCCGCCTTAATCCACGCCCTTGCCCATATTGAGTTTAATGCCATCAATTTGGCATTGGATGCGATTTGGCGCTTTAACGAGATGCCTGAAAAATATTATGGTGACTGGCTCAAAGTAGCGGCAGAAGAGGCTTATCATTTCAGCCTGCTAAATGCGCACCTGCAAACTCTAGGCTATCAATACGGTGATTTTACAGGGCACAACAGCCTGTGGGAGATGGCAGACAGGACCAAAGAAGATGTGCTCTCTCGCATGGCACTGGTCCCGCGTACCATGGAAGCACGCGGCTTGGACGCTTCGCCTCCCCTGCGCAATAAGCTGGCACAAATAGGCGACACTGACGCCGCAAATATACTTGATATTATTCTACGCGATGAAATTGGCCATGTAGCGATTGGTAACTATTGGTTTAACTGGCTATGTGAACAGCGCAGGCTGGAGCCAATTGCCACTTATGATAACTTGGCCAAAAAATACAAAGCTCCCAAACTGCGCCGACCGTTCAATCTGGAGGCCAGGCGCAAAGCGGGGTTCAGCGAAACTGAATTAGCACTTCTAGTTTAAATTTAAAAAAAATTAAGCCGTAAACAAATTAATCACGCCATCCAGCCCCATGTGATTTAACGCGTAAGTTGCCTGCTGCTGTACGACCGGCTTTGCATGGTAAGCAACTCCAACTCCTGCGGCCACCATCATTTTAAGGTCGTTCGCGCCATCACCAATACCGATAGTTTGACTAGTTTCTAACCCTAATTGGTCTCGCAATTTCACCAACTCCAGCGCTTTTCTATCAGCATCCACAATATCACCCAGAATATGCCCGGTGAGTTTGCCATCGATAATTTCAAGATTGTTCGAAACCGCATAATCCAAACCCAGCAATACTTTGACGTGATTGGCAAACGGCGCGAAGCCACCCGAAACCACCATGGTTTTAATGTTATTGGCTTTACAGACGGCAACCCATTCATGTGCGCCAGGATTAGGCTTAAGCCGCTCATCGATTACACGCTGCAATGCGCTTTCTGGCAAACCTTTCAGTAAAGCCACACGCTTTCTCAAGCTAGCGGCAAAATCTAATTCGCCACGCATCGCAGCCTCTGTAATTGCCGAAACCTGCGGCTTCAAATTCATCATGTCTGCAATTTCATCGATGCATTCGATATTAATCAGCGTCGAATCCATATCCATCACGGCAAGCCCGAACTGGCTTAAGCGCTGGTTGTCAGGTACCAGCGCACAGTCAATTTCCTGCTCAGCACAAAAAACACTGACATCACCAATATCGGCGTCATTGGTAGGCAAATAATAGGCATGCTCAGCAATTTGCATAAACTGCGCGTTGCCACCAATTAAGCCGTGAATATGAGTGAGATGTGCGATCGTAATGCCGCGGCCTTGAACGACTAAACGCATGAAAAACCTAAATAAATCAAAAGCGAGATTATAGCAGTTGCCAATTAAAACATAAGCCAATAAAAAACTTGCCTTTGTCGGTATAGTTTTATACCCATTAAGTTAAACCTTCAAACTCGCTACGTCATCAACTACCACAGCAAATAAATCGCGAATCGCAGCTAGCGCGCTATCATGCATGGTTTGTGCATCTATCACTTTTCCGTTTGCACCAACCAAACTGCGCGTTGCGCAAGCACTGGCGACCACGGTGGGTTTAAAACCCAAATTAAACGCTCCGCGCGCTGTCGAGTCGATGCACATATGCGTCATAAAGCCCGCAATCACTAAATTTTCAATACCATGCGCTTTTAATTGCGTCTCTAACGACGTTGCGATGAATGAATTTGGATAATTTTTGGTGATTAAACTTTCGCCATTTCTTGGAGCAACTTCAGCTGATATTTGGCCGATTTCTGCAGTCACATCATATGGCGTACCTACGCCCGCATCATGCTGAATATGAATAATGGGCACTTTTAAATCGCGTGCCAATTGAAGTAGCTTTTGCGCTTCTTTAATTGCAGCCTCGATGTTGGTGAGTTGCATCACACCGCGCCTATAGGTATTTTGGCAATCCACCATTATCAAAGCAGAATCTTTAAGGCCAGCAGGGTTGTAGCCCATGCCAGTTATATCGCGCAAGGTTGGTGAAGGGCTTTGTGGTGCGCTTGTCATAATGCTTCCTTTATTATTGGACATGTTGGTTTTACTAGCATCAATTGCGCTTTTGCGCGAAAATATCACCTAGCACAAAAAATTACAATTAAGCCCTACTTTAAAATGAATCTACACGAATATCAAGCCAAAAACTTATTAAAACAATATGGCCTGGCAGCGCCTATTGGTGCGGTTGCTAGCGATGCCGTTTCTGCGGTTGATGTCGCGAAAAACATCAATTCAAACGCGTTTGTAGTGAAAGCGCAAATTCACGCCGGCGGACGCGGTAAGGCTGGCGGTGTTAAGTTGGTGAATTCTATCGCCGAAGTTGAAGCCGCAGCAAAAACATTGCTAGGCAAACATTTAATCACATACCAAAATGCGCCTGATGGTCAAATGGTAAGCCAAGTGTTGATTGAAGAGACTCTACCGATTGCGCGTGAGCTTTATTTATCGATATTAGTAGATAGAACTTTAGAGCGAATTGTCGTGATTGCCTCCTCAGCGGGTGGTATGGATATTGAGGAAATTGCCGCAACACAACCAGAGAAAATTTTGCAGGAGGTGTGCGACCCACTGAATGGCTTGGTGGATTTCCAAGCACGTAATCTGGCGTTTCAATTAAATATTGAACAGGTGGCGGAATTTACCAAGCTACTCAAAGGGTTGTACAAATTATTCAAAGACAACGATTTGAGCCTGCTGGAAATCAATCCACTCATCATTACAACAGATGGTAAATTAGTCGCGCTGGATTGCAAAATGAGCGTGGATGATAATGCCCTGTATCGTCAAAAAGCGCTCGCAGAGCAACGCGACTGGTCTCAGGAAGATACCAAAGAAGCGATTGCACACGAAGCCGGTTTGAACTACATCGCACTCAACGGCACCATTGGCTGTATGGTCAACGGCGCAGGCCTTGCCATGGCGACGATGGATTTAATCAAGCTGCATGGCGGCATGCCTGCCAATTTCCTGGATGTGGGCGGTGGCGCTACGGCCGAAACCGTCTCTAAAGCTTTCAAAATCATCTTAGCTGATCGTAATGTGAAAGCAATTCTGGTCAACATTTTTGGCGGTATTATGCGCTGCGATATTATTGCCACCGGCATTATCACTGCTGTAAAAGAAGTTGGCATGACGATTCCTGTTGTCGTCCGGTTGGAAGGTACAAACGTTGAGTTAGGCAAGCAAATGTTACGTGAAAGCGGTTTAAATATCATTTCGGCAGAAAACCTGACTGATGCCGCCAAACAAGCAGTAAAGGCAGCAGCATGAGTATCTTAGTCAATAAAAATACCAAAGTGTTATGCCAGGGCTTTACTGGCAAGCAAGGCACGTTTCACTCCGAGCAAGCACTGGCTTATGGCACACAAATGGTAGGCGGCGTCACACCGGGTAAAGGTGGACAATTACATCTTAACTTACCAGTATTCAACACCATGCGTGATGCAGTGCGGGCAACGCAAGCCAATGCGTCGGTAATTTATGTACCCCCTGCTTATGCGGCAGATTCTATACTCGAGGCCGCAGATGCGGGTATTGAGTTAATCGTATGTATTACCGAGGGTATTCCGGTATTGGACATGCTGAATGTTAAAGCTGCCTTAAAAGCGAACGGAACTAAACTAATTGGCCCGAACTGTCCTGGCATTATCACACCGGATGAATGCAAAATCGGCATTATGCCTGGCAGCATTCATATGCGCGGCAAGGTGGGCGTGGTGTCGCGCTCCGGCACATTGACTTATGAGGCGGTACATCAAACTACTGCGCTTGGCTTAGGTCAAACAACGTGCGTAGGTATTGGCGGTGACCCGATTAAAGGCTTGAACTTTATTGAATGCCTTACTTTGTTTGAGGCTGATCCAGAAACAGAAGCAATAATTATGGTGGGCGAAATCGGCGGCTCCGATGAAGAAGCTGCAGCAGATTTTATTAAACATCACGTCACCAAACCTGTTGCTGCTTATATTGCGGGCTTAACTGCACCAAAAGGCAAACGCATGGGCCATGCCGGAGCGATCATCTCGGGTGGTTCCGGTCGTGCAGAAGATAAAATTAAAGCACTTGAAAACGCTGGCTGCGTAGTAGCAACATCGCCGGCTGGTTTGGGTGAGGCCGTATTGCAAGCAATACAAAACAAAGCCCGTAAATAAGAAACGGGTTTAGGGAATTTAATTTGAAGAAATATTTAGTATTACTAATACTTTGCATAAAATTTTTCAGCCAAACAGTCTTTGCTGAAGATATTCCCTACCTGCTCACCGCATCCTCTAAGGGTGACATTGCCACGGTAAAAGCCATGCTGGAAAGCGGTGTCAATGCAAACACCAAGGATGCTGATGGCATCACCGCACTTATGTATGCAGCGCGTAAAGACCGGGCAGAAGTTGCTGCTATACTCATTGATAAAGGTGCCGAAGTAAATGCCAAAGATAAGGGTGGCTGGACTCCACTGATGTTCGCTGCAAAAAAGAATCATGTAGCAACAGTAAAAGTGTTACTGGAAAAAGGGGCAGATCCAAAAATTCGTGATGACAGTGGTTGGAGCGCGTTCGGCATGGCGGCGACCTCCGGCTACAGCGAGATAGTGAATTTAATGATTAAGCATGGAGTAGATGCAAACGCCAAAAGCGATGATGGAAAAACAGCATTAATGTATGCTGCAAAAAGTGGCGATGTGCCGACAATTACCTCTCTTATGTCGCAAGGCGCGCAGCCCAATGCTCATGACAGGCTTGGCACAACACCCTTGATGTATGCCGCACGCGAAGGCCATGTTCCTGCGGTGGCTTATATGCTAGACAAAGGAGCCAATGTAGACGAGCAGGACCAGTCACGCTGGACCGCGCTCACTTGGGCAGTTAAAAAAGCGCAAGTGGCCGTTGCCAAAACATTGATTGAAAAAGGCGCTGACGTAGACCATGAGGACTCGGAAGGCACGCCCTTACTGCAACTCGCGGTAGATACAAACTCTGTTGAGATGGTGAAACTGCTGCTGGAAAGCAAGGCAGATGTTAAAGCACGCGACCAGTATGGGCTGACGGCTTATGTGTATGCGCTAAAAAAAGGTAATCCGGAAATTGTAAAATTGATTAAAGATGCCGGTGGCAAATACTAAGGCCTGCACATCATTGTTTAAATCATGAAAATCGCACTGGCACAGATTAACTGCATTGTTGGCGATATTCAGGGCAATGCCAATAAAATCCTCGATTATGCTGACCGCGCGTCTCAAAATGGTGCAAGCTTAATCATCACGCCAGAATTGGCGTTATCCGGTTATCCGCCTGAAGACCTGTTATTTCGCGATGATTTCAATCATGCCTGCGAGCAAGCATTAGTGGGCCTTGCAGGCCAGCTATCTGCAGGCATTACTTTGCTGATTGGCCATCCACACTCTAAAAATAGTAAGCTTTATAATGCGGCATCAGTGATTGAACATGGCAAAATAATTGCCACATATCACAAACAAATCTTGCCCAATTACAGTGTATTTGATGAAGAACGTTATTTTAAAGCAGGAGATGCGTCACTAGTATTTTCGCACGGCAGCACAAAATTCGGCATCATGATTTGTGCAGACGGCTGGGAAGCTGCTCCAGCATTAAAAGCCAAACAAGCAGGCGCGGAATTTTTGCTTGCGCTCAACGCATCGCCCTACCACATGGACAAGTTGGAAACGCGCTACGAAGTCATCGCAAAGCGCGCCATAGAAACAGGCTTGCCGATTATTTACACCAATTTGGTTGGCGGCCAAGACGAGCTAGTGTTTGATGGCGCATCGTTCGTGATGGATAAGATGGGCAAGGTCACGCAGCAATTGTCATCGTTTACAGAAGAATTAGGCATCGTGGAGGTTAATAACCATGAGCCTTTCAGGGCATCCATTCCACCGAAATTAAGCTTGGAAGCATCGGTCTACAACGCGCTTAAAATGGGCTTGGCAGACTATGTCAATAAAAACGGTTTTCCAAGCGTAGTGCTTGGCTTGTCTGGCGGCGTTGATTCGTCACTTACCCTTGCGATAGCAGTAGATGCTTTAGGTGCCGAGCGCGTTAAAGTCGTCCTGATGTCCTCTGAGTTTACTGCCAGCATCAGCGTAGATGATGCCATTGAAATGGCAAGTTTAGTCGGTGTTAAATATAGTCAAATCCCGATTAAGCATTTATTTGAATTATTTCGTGAAACACTTGCGCCCGAATTTGGCGATTTGCCTTTCGATACGACTGAAGAAAATTTACAGGCACGCATTCGCGGCATGTTGCTCATGGCTTTGTCGAATAAATTTGGCAGCATCGTGCTTACCACCGGTAATAAGTCAGAGATGGCGGTGGGCTACAGTACGCTTTATGGTGACATGGCGGGCGGATTTTCACTGCTCAAAGATGTACCAAAAACACTGGTGTATAAACTTGCCAAATACCGCAACAGTCTTTCAAAAGTCATCCCTGACCGCATCATCACCCGCGCGCCGAGCGCTGAGCTACGCGCAAACCAGACCGACCAGGACAGCTTGCCGCCTTACGAGATTTTAGACGCAATTATGCAAGCTTATGTTGAAGAGGATATGAGCCGCCAAGCTATTATCCAGCGGGGCTTTAGTGAAAAAGATGTAAATCGCGTCACAAATTTGATTGATAAGAATGAATATAAACGCCGTCAGGCACCTGTTGGGGTTAGAATCACGGAACGTGGTTTTGGCAAAGACAGGCGTTACCCTATTACTTGCAAGTTAAAGTTTGATTAGTAAAAATTTAACCAGTAGAATTCAGCATTAAAAAACAATTAGGAGCCAGCATGAAAAAAATTGAAGCGGTGATTAAACCATTTAAATTAGACGAAGTACGTGAATCGCTCTCTGAAATTGGCGTAAATGGATTAACTGTCACTGAAGTAAAAGGCTTTGGCCGCCAAAAAGGCCATACCGAGCTTTATCGCGGTGCAGAATACGTGGTGGATTTTTTACCGAAAATCAAACTGGAATTAGTCGTCGGCGACGACATGGTAGAAGCTGCCATGGAAGCCATTATCAAAGCCGCACATACCGGCAAGATCGGCGATGGCAAGATTTTTGTCAGCGCGGTGGAACAAGTGGTGCGAATTAGAACGGGTGAGACGGGCGAATCGGCAGTTTAGGTTAATATCAAGCATCTAGTTTTGTCATGGCATCGTCGTGTGCGTCTAGCGCTTGCCTGACGTGGCAGGAATTAAATTATGCCAATCATCCTAAAAACCATCATTCTACTTACCATTTCAAATGTATTCATGACGTTTGCATGGTATGCTCACCTTAAGAACCTTAGCAACAAGCCCTGGATAATTGCTGCCTTAATTAGCTGGGGCATTGCTTTGATGGAGTATCTGTTTCAAGTGCCTGCCAACCGTATTGGCTACACTACTCTTTCACTCTCACAACTCAAGATACTACAGGAAGTAATTACATTAAGTGTTTTTGTACCATTCGCGATTTTTTATATGCAACAGCCTGTCAAACTAGATTTTTTATGGGCAGGCTTATGTTTGCTAGGTGCGGTGTACTTTATGTTCAGGTCTTCAGTTTAGCCTGAGAAAACGCTCCGCACGTAATCCAGGTCTTCCTGAGTATCTACGCCGCTTGCAGGGGCATATTGTGTAATCGTCACGCCGATTTTGTAACCGTGATGCAACACGCGCAATTGCTCTAAACTTTCAATTTTTTCCAGTTCTGTCACACTTAATTGCGCATATTGTTTTAAAAAACCTACGCGATAAGCGTAAATACCGATGTGACGGTAAGCTTGAATATGTTGCTTATAGACTTGATCGCGCGGGTATGGAATTGGCGCACGGCTGAAATACAGTGCGTTGCCGTTAATATCCAGCACCACTTTTACAATGTTGGGGTTGAGCAAGTTCGCTTCATCGTGAATGGCGTGACATGCCGTCGCCATCACCGCATCGCGACTATGAGCAAGCGTGAGCGCGACTTCGTTAATGAGTTGCGGATCTATCAGCGGCTCATCACCTTGCACATTCACCACAATTTCATCGTCTTGCCAGTTGAGTTTATCCGCAACTTCGGCGATTCTATCGGTACCGGAAACATGATCAATACGCGTCATCACTGCTTCGATATTGTGTTCGCTAGCTGCCTGCATGATTTTTTCAAAGTCTGTGGCAATGACAATTTCGCTTGTGCCACTTTTTTTAGCTTGCTCTGCAACCCTTATCACCATTGGCATTCCAGCTATATCCAGCAAAGGCTTGCCTGGTAGGCGCGTACTGGCATAACGCGCAGGAATAACAACTTTAAACGACATTAGTCAATTTTCTCGTCTGGAGACAATTTTCTAGCCTCTTCTTCCAGCATCACAGGGATACCGTCGCGGATAGGGTAAGCCAGCCGCGCGGATTTTGATATCAGCTCATTATTTTTTTTATCGTAAATCAGTGGCCCTTTAGTGACAGGACAAACTAAAATTTGTAGTAGTTTCGAATCCATTTTAACTCTACCTTTTTGCTATTGTATTTAAAATAAGTGATACTAAAGTCTCATCAATACTGGCCTCCACAGGAAGCACCCAACAGTTTTTCCGGGCGAATGTCTTACATTTTACGGCATCTTTTTCTGTCATGATAATTGCATCGCAATCAATTTTAGCTAAATCTTGCGCAGTAAACACATAATGATCAGCAAAACTCAAACTTGCAAAGGTCAATCCCAATTTGCGCAAATGCTCAAAAAAACGTTCCGGCTTGCCTATACCTGCCAAAGCAGTTACTTTTTTCTGTGTAAAATCAGCCACGCTTGCGGTTAAATTTGCATCGGCAAGATTATAAAATTTCTCTCCAACTAACTGCATTTTATAAGCTGCGTTGCTAGTTTTTTCGCCATTGTATACAACAGCATTAGCTGTTTTTAAGCGGCTAACTGGCTCGCGCAACGACCCGGCAGGCAATAAATATGAGCCTTCTGGTGGCATGCCTGTATTCACTATCGCGATCTCGAAATCACGCTTTAAGCGATAATGTTGTAAACCATCATCGCTAACAAGCACGTTACAAGCAGGATACGCTTTCAACAGGTCAAGCCCCACTTGCACACGGTCAGTACCTACCCACACGGGACAAGCACAGCGGCTTGCAATCAATACTGGCTCATCACCCACGATGCTAGGCAGGCTTGCTGGTGTAACGCTAGTTGCTTGCGTTGCTCTGCCACCATATCCACGACTGATTACCGCGGGCTTGTAGCCATTTTTTTTTAGCTGTTCAACCAACCAAATCACCATGGGCGTTTTGCCGCTGCCGCCCACGCTGATATTACCGACAATAATGACAGGTACTGGCAACTCATAAGATTTTAAAATTCCGCGTTGGTATAACTTGCGCCTAAGCGCAGTAACGAGGGCAAACAACCATGATAAAGGGATGAGTAGAAGGTAGAAAAACATACCTTTTTGTTTTTTTCTCCATGCGCTCTGCACGAGTTCTTGTATGAAACTTTTCACAATAAATAATCTAATCCAGCTCTTTTTGATAAAGCTTGGTGTAATGTCCATTCATAGCTAATAATTGCTGATGCGTGCCAGACTCAACAATCTCACCATGACTCATCACCAAAATTCTATCGGCATTTTCAATCGTGCTTAGGCGATGTGCAATCACAATGCTGGTGCGATTTTGCATGAGCGTATCAAGCGCAGCTTGCACATGCTGCTCAGACTCAGTGTCCAGCGCACTTGTAGCTTCGTCCAGCAGCAGAATAGGTGCATTTTTAAGAATCGCACGCGCAATGGCAATACGCTGACGCTGACCGCCGGAAAGACGTACGCCCCTATCACCAATTTCATTTTGCAAACCAAGCGGCAACTGTGAAATAAATTCCCAGGCATGTGCGGCATTTGCCGCCTCGATAACTTCTGCTTCGCTTGCATTGCGGAGTGTGCCATAAGCAATATTATTGAATACCGTGTCATTAAACAAAATAATATCTTGGCTGACCAACGAGAATTGGCTACGCAGATTCTTTAATTCCAAAGAACGAATATCTACCCCATCGAGCAGCACCAAGCCTTGTTGCAGTTCATAAAAACGCGGCAGTAAATTAACCAAAGTGGTTTTACCCCCACCGGACCGCCCTACCAGCGCCACTTTTTCTCCTGGCCGTATGGTAAAACTCAAATTATTTAATGCGGGTTTTTTGGCGTTATCGTAACGCAAACTCACGTTTCTAAATTCGATTTCGCCACGTGCACGCGCAATCTGCTTTTCACCATCATTGATTTCTGCAGGTGTATCGATCACATCAAACACGCTTTGCGCAGCTGCTAGTCCAATTTGAAAATCCTCAGTCGCTGCAGTGATATGTTTAATGGGACTAATCAACATGAGCAACGCCCCAATGAAAGCAGCAAATTCGCCTACTGTGAAGCGTCCTAGCGCATAGTAAACCACCATGGCCAACGCTAAAGCCGCCAGCACTTCTACTACTAGGCTATTCAAACCTGCTATGCGTGCAGAACGCAATTCAAGCTGACGATTTTTATCGACAACGTCAAAAAAACGCTCATCCTCGTACGTTTGTGCACCAAATATTTTAACGATGCGCTGGCCAGAAATTGCTTCTTCCGCCACCTTGGTCATTTCACCGATGCCTAACTGTACCTTTTTTGCATTGGCATGCAATTTTGGCGTCATCTTTCTTAGATAAAGCGCCATAAACGGCGTGACGATTGCAAATACCAAGGTGAGGCGCCAATCAAGATAAAGCATATAAGCCACAAGGCCAATAACAGTGAGTATATCCCGCATTACATTCAGCGCTGAGCGCGTACACACATTTGCTAAACGTTCTGCGTCATAAGTGAGTTTAGAAACCAGCACGCCAGTCGTACTGGCATCAAAATAGCTAACCGGAAGCTGCGTAAATTTATTAAAAGCTTCTGCTCTAAGTTTCGCCACAATGCGCCTTGCCACTACGCGCATACTGTACATAGACACGAAACCAGCAAGACCTCTCAACGACATTAATGCGAATAGCATGAGCGGCAGAACCATTACCTTGTCGACAGACTGCTTCACAAAACCTTCATCCGTCACCTGCTTGATGAGCGCCAAAAAGCCAGTGTTACTTGCGGCAAGTATTGCGGTAGAAATAATCGTGACGAGAAAAAAAACTTTGTGCGCCCAGGCATAACGAAACAAACGCAAATACAACATTTTTGCGTTTGCTACGTGAACTGGCTTTTCTTTATTGCGCGATGATTTCGACATGTTAACTACGTCGAACTAAGATAAAAAATAATAATGATATTTAACTACCCGACCCAATTTGGGTGGCAAATGTAATATGCGTATAATTCGCTTGGCGCGCAGCTTCCATCACATTCACGACAGACTGATGCGTTGCTTTGGCATCTGCATTAATCACAATCGTTGGCTCCTTGCCATTGCCTGCAGCTTTAGTAAGTGCGCCAGCAATAGACTCAACCTCTCCGCCCGCGACTTCATTGCCGTTTACCATATAATGTCCTGCTGCATCTACTTCTACAGTAATTACGAGCGGCTTATCTGTAGGACTGTTCGCCTCAGCCGTCGGTAAATTAATTTGCAATTCGCTTGTCCGCGAGAAGGTTGCACTTACAACCAAAAAGATAATAATCACCAATAACACATCAATCAAAGGTACGAGATTCATCTCGAGCTCTTCAGTACGCTTGCCACGTTGAAAATTCATGCTACTTTCTCTCGCCGTGTAAAATCTCAACCAACTTGATTGCCTGCTGTTCCATGTCCACCAGCAAATCATCTACCTTGCTGCGGAAATAACGGTATGCAACCATCGCAGGCACAGCCACCACGATACCTGCAGCAGTGTTATAAAGCGCCACCGAAATACCACGTGCAAATTGTGCGACATCATGGCCGCTGTTAGTAAACGACCCAAACAATTCCACCATGCCAATCACCGTACCGAGTAAACCCAGCAATGGTGCCACGGTAGCAATAGTGCCTAATATAGGCAGATAACGCTCCAGTTTATGTGCTACCGCACGCCCGGTTTCTTCGATAGCCTCTTTGGTCACCTCACGCGAGTTTTTAGCATTAAATAATGCACTCGCAAAAACCTGCCCTAACAAAGAATGTTGCTCCAGCTTGTTCAGTGTCTCCTTAGTCACACCACCCTGCCCTAGCCACTTTTGTACTTCTGGCAGCAAGTTTGTAGGCGCGACCACCTCGGAACGCAGTGCCCAAAAACGCTCACCAATAATCGCTAATGCAATAACAGATGCAATAATTAACGGCCAAATTGGCCAGCCGGCCGCCTGAATAATTTCCCACACAGCAACACTCCTTTAGTATTCAAAAACTCCCGCTACTTTAGCTGGAAGCAGGCATTTCGGCAAGTTCCAGTTTGCTAATTCTTAGCTTTATGTGTATTTTCCTAGTATTTGTCGTGCCAATACCTAGGCTGGCTTTGGCGCCACGCCTCTATTTTTATGGGATTATTGCGGGTAAAGCCAATTTTCAACGCGCCATGGTAATCGGAACGATATAACAAGGCACCGCTTTCTTCATAACTATTTTTAATCAATGGCTTAGGATGTTTAAATCGGTTCAGGTAACCCACAGTAAAAATGGCATGCTCCGCGCCAACGGTCGCCAAAAACTCCTGCGTAGATGAGGTTCTGCTACCATGATGCGGAACTATTAATACGTCACTTTTCAACAAATCATCACTCAAATCAGCAGTGTCAGAGACCTTGTGGATATTGGCTTGCAGACCTGCATCCAGCAGAATACTTTCAGCTTCTTTTTCGATGTCGCCCGTGAGTAAAATCGAACCGAACCGGCTGGTAACTTTCACCACACAACTCATATTATTATCTTTAATTTCAGGATTTTGATATCCCTCGATATTCGGATGCAGCACTTTAAAATCAACCTGATCCCAGCGCCAATGCTGTCCTACAAAACACTTCATTCGCTTTAAATGTTTGTCAGTTTCCGGCAAATCAAAAGAACTTGCCTGCCAAGACACCGGCAACTGCGCCAGCACAGAAGCCGCGCCACCACTGTGATCAACATCATTATGACTGACGATAAACCCATCCAGTTTTTTAACACCTTCACCCCGCAAATATGGAATGACAATTCTGCTGCCAGCATCGCTTTGCACTGTGTAGCGCGGTCCAGCATCGTAAAGTAAAGTATGATTTTTAGTTTGTATCACCACCGCCAGTCCTTGACCAACATCCAGTACTACAACCCTCATTTCTCCTTCAGCAAGTTTTGGCAAGTTGACAAAAAATACCGGCAATAGCAACACCAGGCCCAGCCAACGCTGCGGGAATCCACGCGGCAGTAAAAGCCAGCACACACCAAATATAGCTGTAACCAGCGCCCATATTGACGGCGCGTTTTGCTGCCATATAGCCATCGGCATGCTTGCGAGCCAGTTTAATCCCTGCATACAAAGCGCTAAAACAAAATGCGCCGCATGCAAAATAATATCTATATGGGCCAAGCTGCCCAGAATAGCCAAAGGCACAACGACCAAGCTGATCACAGGGATTGCAAACGCGTTGGCAAGTGGCGAAATGACTGAGGTTTGCCCAAACATGACAATGAGCAATGGCAACAAACCTATAGTTACTGCCCATTGCGTATTGATGGCCTCTTTCAACCAGTGCCGTGCGGCCAACCTGCCCACTGATACATAAGCAATCAACGCAACTGCGCCGAATGAAAGCCAAAATCCAGGTGCAATCACCGCCCAGGGATCTAACAAAACAACCGCAATCAAAGCGATTGCCAGCGTACGTGAAATTGCTAAATTCCTACCAAATAACAAAGCCAAAGCAAAGACAGTCAGCATGTATAGCGTTCTCTGCGTGGGCACTGACATGCCAGCTAGCAGCGCATACAGAACGGCTACAAAAAGCCCAGAAACCGTCGCTGCTTTTCTTGTGGGCATTCGCATTACCAAGGCAGGAAATCGCCGCCATATCAATGCAGCAATTGCAAATGCCAGCCCTGCCAACATGGTGATATGCAGTCCGGAAATACTCATTAGATGAATGACGCCCGTGCGCAAATATACATTCCAATCAGCCTGTGCAATCTGACTATCGTCGCCTATCACCAATGCGCGAATCACGCCTGCATAAGCCTTACCAGCCAAAGCTTGGCTAATTCTATCGCCTATTTTTTCACGTACATTTTCAATAACATAACGCGGCTTCCATACAATACTTTTGAGTTTTTTGTAGCCGATTTTATTACGAATTGTGCCTGTTGCGCGGATATTTTCGGCTAGCGCCCATGCCTCAAAATCAAAACCATGCGGATTATAAGTCGTGTGGGGACGTTTTAAGCGCACTGTGAATTGCCAACGCTCACCAGCATGAAAGTAATTGCTTGTGATGGACGTGTTTTCGGACTTTTCCAATTCAGCGTCACGATAATAATTAAGTGAAATATGCCGTGGAACTTCAGCTTCTTTTGTCAGTATTTTTTCGACATCAAACTGAAAGCGTTCGCCACGCTCAGTGACTTCTGGCAACGTAGCTACTACGCCGATGATATCAATACTTTATTGTTCCCACTGTTTGGATAATTCATCGCTTAGTCGAATCGTCGCAAAGCTAGTCGCCCAAAAGAAACCAAATAAAATTGCCAAAACAAGAACGCTGATTTTTTGAAAAAATTTGGAAAGTTTGAATTGAAAATGATATGTTCTAACGAGAACAAAAAAACAAGGAACTAGCAACAGCGCCCAATATATGCTTGGTAAAACAGACTGCTGTTGCAGCATCCAAGCGCCAAATACAAAGCCTAGCGCAAAAGTAATCAATTAATTTAGCGACATTAACTGGCCGTCCTCTAGGCGGTATTGCCGTTGCATTTTTGCAGCCAAACCTAAATCATGGGTGACGACTACCAAGCTGGTGTTTTGTGCTTGATTAATCTCCAACAGCAAGTCAAATACTTGGTTCGCTGTCACGCGATCTAAATTTCCAGTCGGCTCATCTGCCAATATACATGCAGGTTGCGTGACTAAAGCGCGCGCTAGTGCAGCACGCTGACGCTCGCCTCCCGAGAGTTCGCCCGGCATGTGCTCCAAGCGATGTGCCAGGCCTACTTTTTCGAGCATTAGTTGTGCTTTTTCTAGCGCCTGCTCCCGCGACATGCGGCGTATCAACAAGGGCATCGCCACATTTTCAATCGCTGTGAATTCCGGCAACAAATGATGAAACTGATACACAAAACCGAGTGACTGATTACGTAGCTGGCCTTTTTGCGATTCAGATAATTGGCTAAGGTTTTTCCCTGACAATTCGACAATACCGGCGGTTGGTGCATCCAAGCCTCCCAGCAAGTGCAACAGGGTACTTTTACCCGAACCTGATACGCCAACAATAGCGATTTGTTCTCCATTTTTGACACTTAAATCAATACCGTTAAGCACGGCTACATCCAAGCCAGTATAGGTTTTGCAAAGGTTTCTGCAAGCAATAATATTACTCATAGCGCAAGGCCTCAGCTGGATTAATGGTAGAGGCTTTGTAACTAGGATATAACGTAGCCAGCAGACTCAAAACAAATGACATAATCACAATCGTAATCACATCAGGCCATTCCAGTTTTGACGGCAAATCACTAATCGCATAGACATCTTTTGCTAAAAACTGTACATGGAACAAACTCTCAATCATCGGCACAATGGTCTCAATATTTAATGCAATCAACACACCTATGACAGCGCCAGCAAGTGTGCCAATCACACCAATGAGTGCACCCTGCACCATAAAAATGCTCATGATGCTGCTCGGGCCAGCGCCAAAAGTGCGCATAATAGCAATGTCGGCTCGCTTATCCGTTACAGCCATCACCAAGGTTGACACGATATTAAAAGCGGCAACCGCTACAATTAAAGTCAGAATAATAAACATCACGCGCTTCTCCATTTGCACAGCTTTGAAAAAGTTGGCGTGCTGTTGCGTCCAGTCGGTAATAAAGTAACTACCGCTTAAATTTTGTGCCAATTTAGCTGACATTTCCGGCGCATCAAATAAATCATCCAGTTTTAAGCGCAAGCCAGAAACATGGTCACCCATACGATACAGTTTTGCCGCATCATCCATATGAATAAGCACCAAGCCAGCATCGTATTCATACATGCCAATTTGAAATAAGCCAACCAGTTTAAACTGCTTGATACGAGGCACAACTCCGGCAGGTGTAAACTGGCCCTGTGGCGCCATCAGCACGATTTTGTCACCTATACTTGCCCCTAGCAACATCGCCAGATCTGTACCGATAACAATGCCAAACTCTCCGGCACGCAGGTCAGACAAATTGCCAGCTTTCATATGCTTACCTATATCTGCGACTTTGTTTTCTTCTGTCGGCAATACGCCGCGCACCAATGCACCTTGCACTGCTTGGCCATAGCTCAGCATGCCTTGCGCCATCACATAGGGCGCACTGGCTATTGCTTCCGGTTGTGATTTAAGCTGACTTGCAAGACTCTGCCAGTTGCTAAGCTGGTTATTCACCCCAGTGATTTCTAAGTGGGAAGCCACACCCAAAATACGCGTACGCAACTCCGCCTGAAAACCATTCATAACTGAGAGCACCACAATCAAAGCCGCTACACCTAATGCTATGCCTATCATGCTGGTAAGCGAAATAAATGAGATGAAGTGATTTTTGCGCTTAGCACGGGTATAACGAAAGCCTACAAACAGCTCAAACGGAAGTTTTGAAAATACAGACATAAGGTGAATCTTAGCAGTTTTTAAGCTGCTAAGATTCACCTTGAATTGAAAATTATTAAAATTTAAATAGGCAACGACACACGGACCCATTCACGTTGCTTCATCAATGGTGCACCCATCTCAATTACCTTGTCATCACCTTCTATGTTGATTCTAAATTTACCGCCGCGCTTGTATTCACATCTTGGCAAAATTAGGGAAGCCTTATTCGATTTGGCGTCATCCTGTCTATCCAGCAACAAACCTGCAAAAGTATTGAGCTGACTCAGATTAGCTTCCGCTTCATCCACAAAATAACCAGTGAGTGCCTCAGAGAAATTATTCTGATCGACACGTCCGACTTGAACTGAAGCACCGTGCGAACCTAATACTTTTAGCCCGGCTCTGTAGGTACCATTTGCCTGCTTTCTAACGCTTCTGATTTCGGCAATGACAAACAATTCCTTATCTTCCGGCGTGGTATATCCTATCAGCTTGCCTGGCTCTATCCAACTGCTATAAGTCTTGCCCAAATCTACGGCAAAACCACTGGCACTTTCATCAACCAGCCACCAGTTCTCACTGCCAAGTTTATTTTTGCTGGCTTGATAAACTTGTGGCCCCTGTGGTTTGATGTGGTGCTTAGCTACCCGCATTTCGAAGTCGTATAGGCCATCATCTTCTTGTATAGCCGATTTAACAACCGACTTGGGCTTTGCTGCACTTAATCGACGACAGATATCTTCCAAACCGTAACTTACATTTATGAGCATGTTTCTTTTATTTCTAGCCTCTTTCCTACGTTGACGCTCATAACCTTCAACACACCAGTCCACACGCAATTTTTTAAACAATTTTACCATTACATCTGCCGATGCCATTTTCTCCAGTCCAAACTCCTGCAGAGGTTTTTGTGTATCCACAGCACATAAATAAGCTTCGATTTTATCTATCAAGCGCGTGGTCTTCCAAAAACGATAATCTGCAAATTTTTCAACAGCACGGATGCGCTCTGGCCCCTTGTCCGATTCAACATCGATAAAAAACTGAAATTTATCTTGTTTATGCTTGTTCAGTAACAATGGATTGGTCGCCCAAACCCTGAGGACTTGCTCAGTCAGTTGAATTTGCAGACGGCTGTAATTACCCTTATGCAAGGTATCCATCATAAAACCGCGCTTCAATAAGGTCGCAATGCTGATTTCTTTCTTTTGATGATCATACAAAAATATATTGGTATTCATTAATGCCAAATTTTCGGCACATTTGATGACTTTACAAACATTTGCCCATGTGCCGATTGGCGCAGGTTGATCATCAAAATAGCGCCATTTTGCCATTGCAAAAGTTGCATTTAAATGACGGCATAAAATTAAATTGATTTCTTCGTTACTAAAAACTGTTTTGTTTTGCCCTAAATATAAATCAAGAAACTGCGTATAAGCCACATAAAGCTGTCTTTGATATGCGTACGCCGCATTGTAGAGCTCAACTTCTGAGTTTTTATTTATTTTCAATACAGTCAAGTACTTATATGTGATTTTCTTTGCGGCTTGATAAGATTTCTTATCAATTTCCAATACCATATCTATATTGCATTTCAAACTCTCAACAGACTCAAATTGAATTTTTGTCAATTGAGCAGTCGTCGTTTTTATAGCACTCAATTCGTCCATTTCGGTTAACGTGTTCATCCACCCAAGATTTTTTTGCACATCCTGGTGATGTAAAACTGTCTGGATTTTCTGTATTACGTTCGATAACATTTTAGGTACCTGTCAGTAAAAAAGTTAGTTACAGTTAACCTTTTGCAAACTACGTGCCAATTTTGAAAACTAAGCACCAACATTTTTAAACCGTACTTTTTATTAATACTGTTAAAATATCACCATGTTTACCGGAATCATTCAAGCAGTTGGCAATATTGACACAACCACAAAAGTTGGTGAAGACCTAAAGCTCTCAATCAATGCTGCCAGTTTAGGTCTGAATGACGTAAAAATTGGCGACAGCATTGCGGTAAACGGAATTTGTTTAACTGTTACAAATCTCGATAAAACACATTTTGAAGCCCATGTTTCAAAAGAAACATTAAGCGTTACAGCTGGCTTAAATTGCAGACAATCTGTTAATTTAGAAAAAGCATTGCGTCTGCAAGACAGGTTGGGCGGGCATTTGGTAAGCGGACATGTAGATGGCGTAGGACAGGTAATGCGTTTTGAACAGGTAGGAGATTGTTGGTTGTTAGCGATACGTGCCCCGCATGAAGTTTCAAAATATATCGCAAAAAAAGGCTCAATTTGCGTAGAAGGTGTGAGCCTGACCGTGAATAGCATCGTACAAGACATCTTTACCATGAACATTATTCCACATACATTAGGAAATACCACCTTCAAACATTTAAACGTTGGTGACCGTGTAAATCTGGAAATCGATCAGATTGCCCGTTATGTGGAACGCATGACTGAATGGATGCATGAAAATGCCGCTTAACTCGATTAGTCCAATTGCCGAAATTATCGCCGACATCAAGTCTGGCAAGATGGTCATTCTGGTGGATGATGAAAACCGTGAGAACGAGGGCGATTTTGTCATCGCAGCCGAATTCGCCAATGCCGAACATATCAATTTTATGGCCAAATATGGCCGAGGATTGATTTGCCTGACGCTAACTGAATCGCGTTGTAAACAACTCAACCTGCCACCCATGGTGCTAAAAAACGATTCACGTTTAGGGACTAACTTTACTGTATCTATTGAGGCCGCAACAGGTGTCACTACTGGCATCTCTGCTGCCGACCGTGCAACGACGATTCAAGCGGCAGTCGCCAAAAATGCCAACGCCAAAAGCTTGGTGAGCCCAGGACATATTTTCCCACTGGCTGCGCTCAATGGCGGTGTGCTGGTGCGTGCAGGGCATACTGAAGCGGGTAGTGATTTGGCAGCGCTTGCCGGCTGTGAGCCAGCCAGTGTGATTTGCGAAATTTTAAAAGATGACGGCGAAATGGCACGCCTACCTGATTTGGTGGAGATTGCTAAGCAACACCACATCAAAATCGGCACCATTGCCGATTTAATTCGTTATCGCAGTGAAACTGAAAAACTTATTGAACGCGCAACTGAACGCACCGTTATGACTCCTTATGGTGAAATGCGTTTGGTAGCATACCGCGACAAAATTGCCAACGAAACGCACCTGGCATTGGTTAAAGGCAATCCTGCTCCGGATAATGAATGCTTGGTGCGCGTACATGAGCCGCTTTCGGTATTTGATCTGCTTGACAGCAGCAGCTGTTCGCATAGCTGGAATGCGCTCAAAGCCATGCAAACCATATCCAATGAACCTTGCGGCGTGATGGTACTGTTACATCATAGTGAAAGTGGCGATGACATTATTACGCGCATTCAGCATGCCGACGAATCCATTCGATATAATCAGGAATTACGCACTTATGGTATCGGCTCACAAATCCTGCTGGATTTAGGCGTGCGCAAAATGCGTCTCATGGCTACCCCACGTAAAATGCCCAGCATGATCGGCTTTGGTCTGGATATCACGGGATATTTAGAGGCTCATTAATCTCAAAAAAATTGTGTTAAAATAGCCCTATTGGAAAATATGAATCTTACAGGTCAGTTTCTCATCGCGATGCCAGCCATGACAGACCCATATTTTTCTAAAACCGTCACCTATATTTGCACTCACAATGAAGATGGCGCTATGGGTGTCATCATTAATCGCAGCGCGGATATTACGGTCGCAAACCTGTTTAAGCAAATCCAACTCGAAGTCGAATCACAACCCATGCTCAAAAAAACAGTCCATTTTGGCGGGCCCGTGCAGACAGAGCGTGGATTTATTCTACATGACATCATGCCTGCGCCATATGACGAATTCAACTCGACTATCGTTATCAATAACACGGTTGCACTCACTACATCAAAAGACATTTTAGAGGCCGCTGCACAAAACAAAGGCCCGCAAAAAATGCTTATTGCCTTAGGCTATGCGGGCTGGACAGCCGGCCAGTTAGAAAGCGAGCTGGCACAAAATGCATGGCTAAGTCTGAAGACTGATAAACTTGAAGATGTTCATACGCTGATTTTTGATAAACCCGACAATGAAAAATTTGACTATGCAATGAGAATGATGGGGCTTAATTTGGCCAATTTATCAGAAGTGGCGGGGCACGCCTGAATGTTAAGTCAGAGTCACTTGCCTATTTTGGAACGTAACTACCCCGATATTACAGGTACGGTGCTAGCGTTTGATTTTGGTGAAAAACGCATCGGCGTAGCAATAGGCGAAACTATGTTAAAAGTCGCCCACCCACTGCTAACGATTGACAGTGAATCGAACGAAGCGCGCTTCTCGCAAATTACCGCACTCATAAATGAGTGGCATCCTAGTATATTGATAGTAGGCCTGCCTGTGCATCTGGATGGCAAGCCTCATGCACTGACGCATCTCTGTAAAAAGTTTGCACAGCGACTTGAAGGCCGCTTTAATTTACCAGTCATGATGATTGACGAGCGCTTGAGCTCAGCCGAAGCCACACAGAATCTAAATGAGGCAGGTATTAAAGGACGCGATCAAAAAAGCATGCTGGATGCAGTCGCAGCACAAACCATATTACAATCTTATTTTGACGGGCTTCAAACCACATAATGGCCTCACTATAAAATCATGCAGCCACCCAACCCCGAAACCCTGTTAAGCGAAATCACCGCTAAAATCCAGGCGCATTTGCAGCCAAAAAGCGCCTTGGTAGGCATTCACAGCGGTGGAGTATGGTTAATGAACCGTATTTTGAAGTCACTTAAACTTGATATTCCTCATGGCATGCTGGATGCGGCCCTGTATCGTGACGACTATGCTCAGCGTGGTTTGAAGACCGAGCCAAAACCTTCGCAAATTCCGTTTGATGTACAAGATACACATATCATTTTGATTGATGATATTTTTTATACTGGCCGTACCACGCGCGCTGCGATGAACGAGCTGTTTGACTATGGCCGTCCAGCCAGTATCACCCTGGCTGTACTGATTAATCGCGGCGGTGCGGAATTACCTATACAACCTAATATTGTTGGCGCAGAAATTTTACTGAGGCCAGACCAAAGTTTGCAGCTTTCACAGGACACCAAAGGCAAATTACATTTGTCATTAGAGAACAGCCATGTATAACCCGCAATTAGATGCTGACGGTAAATTAAAGCACCTACTTACTGTTGAAGGTTTACCTAAAAAAATCCTCACCCAGATTTTGGATACCGCTGAAACTTTTGTGGGCGTAGCAGAGCGCGACATTAAAAAAGTACCATTACTACGTGGTAAAACGGTATGCAATATCTTTTTTGAAAACAGCACCCGTACCCGCACCACTTTTGAAATCGCGGCAAAACGCCTTTCAGCCGACGTGATCACACTCAATGTTGGAACATCATCGCAATCGAAGGGTGAAACCATTTTAGACACAGTGGATAACTTAATTGCCATGCATGCAGATATGTTTGTAGTGCGTCATGCACAGAGCGGCGCGGCACATTTTATTGCACAACATGTGCCGGACAACATCAGTGTCATCAATGCTGGCGATGGTCGTCATGCACACCCGACACAGGGCTTACTGGATGTGTTTACCGTGCGACGTTACAAGCCTGACATGCACAACCTGCGTGTGGCTTTGGTAGGTGATGTGCTGCACTCACGTGTAGCGCGCAGCGAAATTCATGCATTAACTACACTAGGCGTGCCGGAAGTGCGTGTGATCGCGCCAAAAACCTTGCTGCCGACCGACGTCGAAAAACTCGGCGTGCAAGTATTTCATGACATGAAAACCGGATTAAAGGATGTAGATGTTGTCATGATGCTGCGTCTACAAAACGAGCGCATGAGCGGTGCCCTGCTACCCAGCGCACAGGAATATTTTAAAACTTTTGGCCTAACACAGGAAAAGCTTGGGTTTGCCAAGCCTGATGCCATTGTCATGCATCCCGGCCCGATGAATCGCGGCGTAGAAATTGATTCCAGTGTTGCTGATGGTGATCAATCCGTCATATTACCGCAGGTGACTTTTGGAATTGCAGTGAGAATGGCGGTGATGGCCATTCTGGGAGGTGGAGCATGAAAATTCACATTAAAAATGGTCACCTTATAGACCCAAAAAACAATATTGATGCCAAGCAAGATGTATATATAGCCGCAGGTAAAATTGTCAGTATAGGCAAAGCGCCAGATGGCTTTGTGGCAAACCAAACCATTGACGCCGCAGGTTTAATTGTTGCGCCAGGTTTTGTCGATTTATCCGCCAGATTACGTGAGCCAGGTTTTGAACATAAGGCCACGCTAAAAAGTGAATTGCTAGCCGCCGCCGTAGGTGGCATCACCAGTCTGGCCTGCCCGCCTGACACTGACCCAGTGCTTGACGAGCCAGGATTGGTTGAAATGCTCAAGCATCGTGCAAAACAACTCAATTTGGCGCATGTATATCCACTTGGAGCATTAACCCGCCAACTTGAAGGCAAACTGCTTACCGAAATGTGCGAACTCACCGAAGCGGGCTGTGTTGGATTTAGTCAGGCTGATATTTCCATCACGGATACACAGGTGCTTTGGCGCGCATTTGAGTATGCTGCCACATTTGGCTTTACGATATTTTTGCGTGCTGAGGATTACTATCTCGCCAGAAATGGCGTTGCGCATGACGGTGAAGTTGCCAGTCGTTTAGGCCTCAAAGGTATTCCTGCTGCGGCCGAGAGCCTCGCCATTGCCAGCATTTTGCGCGTTGCCCAAGAAACAAAAACCAAGGTGCATTTATGCCGGCTCTCTACTGCAGAAGGAGTTGAGTTAGTGCGTCAAGCCAAGAAACAAGGCTTGCAAGTAAGTTCAGATGTAAGCGCACAACATTGTCATTTAACCGACCATGATATTGGCTTTTTTAGTGCTCACGCAAACCTCAAGCCGCCGTTACGTTCATCTCGAGACAAAAATGCACTTTGCCAAGGACTTAAAGACGGTGCGATTGATGCAATCTGCTCTGACCATACGCCTGTAGATGATGACGCAAAATTACTGCCATTTGCCGAAGCCGAAGCTGGCGCTACCTGTTTAGAACTATTATTGCCGCTGACACTAAAATGGGCATCAAATCAAAAAACTTCGTTATCTGAAGCCTTAGCGAAAATCACCAGTCTGCCTGCGAATATACTTGGGATATCTGGCGGGCATTTAAGTTTGGATGCTGATGCGGATATTGCGATCTTTGATCCACTGCAGGAGTGGCAAGTAAGTGCCAGCCAGCTCAAGAGCCAAGGCAAGAATACGCCATTCCTGGGGCTAACGATGCAAGGCAAGGTACAGTATACATTGCTGCATGGACAAGTTACCTACCAAGCCTGAATCAAAATAATTTAAGCTTTAAGTGCAATTGCCTTAAATACTTGACGTTTGCTTATAAGGCGCAGATAGTTACTTTTCTTTTTTTAGTAGTATCGATTGATTTTAAATTTTTGAATAATCCTTTTATATTGGGGAGTAAAAATGAGTTCTCTTTTAAGTTCTTTTGGATGTTGTTTTTGGTGGTTTCTTGCTGGTATTTTACTTGGCTGGCTATTAAATAAATGCATGTGTAGATGTTGCTACAAATCTTCATGCAACACACAGGCAGCAGCACAAACTGCCCCGGATGCACCTGAGAAACTGGCGGACACACCCGCTGCCCCAGTTGCAAAAAAGGCCGAAGCTACTAAAGCACCGACGCCTAAAACCGAAGCACCCAAGGCAACAGCGATTGACATTGCCGCCGCTAAAAAAGCTGGCTTTGCAATTAAAAGCGCAAATGACCTCACTATTGTGGAAGGCATTGGCCCCAAAATTAACGAATTGTTTAATGAGAATGGTATTAAAACATTCGCCCAACTTGCTGCAGCTACCGTGCCGCAAATGCGTGCCATTTTAGATAAAGGTGGTTCACGTTTCCGCATTGCCAATCCAAGTACATGGGCGCAGCAGGCAACGTTAGCAGCTGAAAACAAATGGGTCGAGCTTAAGAAATTGCAAGACAATCTCTCTGGCGGTGTTAAAAAATAATCAGGGGTGACTAAAATGCCGAACAATCAATCAAGCTATAACCGCTGGAGTTGGATAGTTGCGCTAATACTCGCCTTATTATTACTTTGGATGCTGTTTACAGGACGCGGGCCATCTAACACATGTTGTGGCGATTCTGTTGAAACAGCGGCCGCTGTCGAGGAAACCGTACCTGCTCTAGCCCCAGAAAGGTTTGGGTTTACAGCAACAGCCAACGACTTCACTAGCAATGGTGACAGTGCTAATGTTAGCTGGCTTAGCCAATCAGAAGCACTCAAGACATTGCTAGCAGGCGGTGATGCCTTACAAGTACAAGGTGATGATAAAAGTGTGGTACTAAGAGGCACGGTAGATACTGAAACAATCAAGGAGCAAAAAGGTACAGATATTCAGAATTTTTTTGGACCTAACATCATTATAGACAACCAGATTCTGGTTAAAGCAGCAGATCCTGTGACAGCAACACCTCCGCCTGCAGCCAAGCTTTATTTTGATACGGGAAAAACAGCATTGCCTAGCGATGTGGATTCGTCACTTGCTCCCATTGTTGAGTGGCTAAAAACGCATGATACTGCAAAAGTGATATTATCCGGCTACCATGATTCACGAGGTAATCAAGCTATTAACGAAGAGCTTGCATACAATCGCGCCAAAGCTGCGCAGGCCGCGCTTATTGCAGCGGGCATTGATGTGATGAGAATCGAAATGCGAAAACCTGAAAGCGTTGATGGCGGCAGCGATTTAGCCCAGTCACGGCGTGTCGAGGTTTCGGTAGAATAAATTTATCTACGCTAACAAAAAAGCCGATGGAGTCTATCGGCTTTTTTGTCACCACTATTTAATAATAGATAATAGTTACACCACACCCAAATGATCTAATCCAGCAGATAAGTCTCTATCATGCGCGCCCTTGCCTTCAAGTTTAATTTTTAGTCGTAAATCATTCACAGAGTCTGCATTCCGTAATGCATCCTCATAACTAATTGCACCTGACTCATGCAAATCAAACAATGCTTGATCAAATGTTTGCATACCCAGCTCACGAGAGCGGCCAATAATCTCTTTAATCTCATGAACATCACCTTTAAAGATCAAATCTGAAATCAATGGGGAATTAATCATTATTTCAATCGCTGCTGCGCGTCCCACACCATCTGCTTTTGGAATCAAGCGCTGTGAAATGAATGCGCGTGTATTGAGAGACAAATCCATCAACAACTGGTGGCGGCGCTCTTCGGGGAAAAAGTTAATGATGCGGTCTAAGGCTTGGTTGGTACTGTTGGCATGCAAAGTTGACAAACATAAATGACCTGTTTCCGCGAATGCGATCGCGTAATCCATGGTTTCTCGATCGCGAATCTCGCCAATCAAAATCACATCCGGGGCCTGACGTAAGGTATTTTTTAGTGCAATACTCCAATTATCAGTATCCACGCCCACTTCACGTTGGGTAATAATACAATTAATATGGTCATGTACAAACTCAACTGGATCTTCAATGGTAATGATATGCCCGTAACTGTTTTCATTGCGATAACCCACCATTGCCGCTAATGAAGTCGATTTTCCTGAGCCAGTACCGCCCACAAATATCACCAATCCACGCTTAGTCATGGCAATATCCTTTAACACTTCTGGCAGGCCCAATTCATCAAGCTTTGGAATCTTAGTGGTAATAGTTCTGAATACCAGGCCTACAGAACCACGTTGCACGAACGCATTCACACGGAAGCGTGCAACGCCAGGGATGCCGATTGCGAAATTACATTCATTCGTTGCATCAAATTCTGCCGTCTGTTTGTCGTTCATAATTGAGCGCGCAATTTCACGCGCCTGTTGCGTGGATAGCACTTGTGAGCTAACCGGGGTCACCTTGCCATCAATTTTCATGGCCGGAGGAAAACCGGAAGTAATGAACATATCGGACGCTTTCTTCCCGAGCATTAATCGCAACAAATCAAATACAAATTTTTCGGCCTGGCCTTTTTCCATAATGCGATCCTAGTAATTAATTATTAGCCAATAATAGAGTCTTTATTAGCAGCTTTGCCACGTGCTTCGTTCGCAGAAATCACGTTGCGACGTACCAGGTCTTGTAGATTCTGGTCTAGTGTTTGCATGCCAATGTTTTGACCGGTTTGAATCGCAGAGTACATCTGCGCAACTTTGTTTTCACGAATCAGGTTTCGAATCGCAGGTGTACCAATCATAATTTCATGTGCTGCCACACGCCCTTGCTCATCTTTGGTTTTACATAAGGTTTGCGAGATTACTGCGCGTAGTGACTCCGAAAGCATCGAACGTACCATGTCTTTTTCTGCGGCAGGGAATACATCAACAATACGATCCACCGTTTTTGCCGCTGAACTGGTATGTAGTGTACCAAATACCAAATGGCCAGTTTCCGCAGCTGTCAGGGCGAGGCGAATGGTTTCCAAATCCCGCATCTCTCCCACCAGAATCACATCAGGGTCTTCACGCAAAGCTGATCGTAGCGCATTCTGGAATGAAAGGGTATGCGGCCCTACTTCACGCTGGTTAATGAGGCATTTTTTTGAAGTATGTACAAATTCAATCGGGTCTTCTACCGTTAGAATATGGCCCATTTCGTTTTCATTAATATAATCCACCATCGCTGCTAATGTTGTGGACTTGCCTGAGCCGGTCGGTCCGGTCACTAGCACGATACCACGAGGCGTATCGGCAATCTCCTTAAATATTGGTGGGCAATTAAGCTGTTCCAAAGTTAGGATCTTTGATGGAATCGTCCGAAATACCGCGCCAGAGCCACGATTATGGTTAAATGCATTGACCCGAAAACGCGCCAGATTTGGGATTTCAAACGAAAAGTCGCATTCAAGCGTTTCCTCATACACCTTACGCTGACCATCGTTCATGATGTCATACACCATATCGTGCACTTGCGTATGATCCATAGCTGGCACATTGATTTTACGCACATCGCCATGCACGCGAATCATAGGCGGTAAGCCTGCGGATAAGTGCAAATCCGACGCTTTGTTCTTAACTGAAAAGGCGAGTAAATCTGAAATATCCACTATCAGCTCCTGCTATAATAAGTTTTTATAAAAACTTTTAACAAACCACACAAAGTTTATTCTTTAGATAATTGAATTATGACCATAATTTCTGATTCCATGCAAGTAATTCAAGCAAGTATTCTTGAAGCACGTCTCTCCGCAAACAGAACTGATGAGATTAAACTATTAGCGGTAAGTAAGGCACAACCGGCAGAAAAACTGCGCGAGGCATACACGGCAGGGCAGCGCGCGTTTGGTGAAAACTATCTGCAAGAAGCGATAAGCAAGCAGGAACAACTTAAAGATTGTGACATAGAATGGCATTTTATTGGTCCGATTCAAAGTAACAAAACTCAACTGATCGCGCAGCATTTCGATTGGGTACACTCAGTAGATAGATTAAAAATTGCAACACGCCTGAATGACGCTAGGCCGCGATCACTTGCACCGCTTAATGTGTGCATTCAAATCAACAGCAGTGAAGAAGCCTCCAAGAGCGGCGTGGATATTGCCTCTCTGGCCATATTGGCTAAGAATATAAATGCCCTGCCGCATCTGAAGTTACGCGGCCTCATGGCGATTCCTGCCCCAACAAAAGACCTTGCAAAACAACGCGCGCAATTTAGAATAGTGAACAATGCCTTTAAATCGCTGCAGCAACAGGGATTCAAGTTGGATACTTTGTCTATTGGCATGTCGGATGACTATATTGCGGCAATACACGAAGGTGCTACCATAGTGCGCATTGGCTCGGCCATTTTTGGTGCACGTCCTTCAAAATTGATAATTGAGAACATTAAATGAAATTAGGATTTATCGGTGGCGGCAACATGGCACATGCCCTTATTGTAGGGCTTAAAAACCAGCAATTTACGATGTCTGACATTATGGTAGTAGAGCTAGATGCTAGCAAGCGCCAAGAACTCAGCCAGAGTTTAAGCGTTAACACATCTGAGGATCTAGGTAACATTCAAACTTGTGACGTGATTGTGCTTTCCATTAAACCACAGCAATTACCTGTGCTAGCAAAAACATTGGCACCGCTACTTAAGCAGCAACTGGTCATTTCAATTGCAGCAGGCATCCGCTTAAAAGATCTTTCACGTTGGCTTGGTAATTATACAACCGTCATACGTGCCATGCCGAACACGCCAGCGCAAATACAAGTAGGCATCACGGCTTTATATGCTTTGCCCGGTATTTCCAAAGAGCACATCACTCAAGCAGATCGAATACTAAGCGCCGCGGGCAGCACTTTGTGGCTGGATTCCGAAGAAAAACTGGATGCAGTCACAGCTATTTCCGGCAGCGGACCTGCCTATGTGTTTTATTTCATAGAAGCACTGCAGGAAGCCGCACTGCAATTAGGACTAGATGAATCTCAGGCCAGACAGCTCAGCATCGCTACCTTTAAAGGCGCAAGCTTACTGGCAAGCGCAAGCACAATACCCATTGCCACTTTGCGTGAACAGGTGACTTCAAAAGGTGGCACGACCGAACAAGGCTTGCTAAGCTTGCAAAACTCCCAGATTAAGCAAGCGATTGCTTTAGCCGCGCAAAAAGCCTGCGAGCGAGCCAAAACATTGGGTGATGAATTAGGGGATAGTTAGATATGTTATCAAGCGCACTGGATTTTTTACTTACTACTGTACTAAACTTACTTACCATGTTGTTTTCGCTGCGTTTTTTTATGCAGCTATTCAGAGTTCCTTTCAATAATCCGCTTGCTTACATGGTTATTTCGCTTACCGATTTCGCTGTAAAACCTGTGCGCAGAGTGATTCGAAGCTGGGGGAAGATCGATTTATCGACTTTGTTTTTAGCGTTACTCACACAATTTGTATTACAGCTCAGTTTAGTTTGGTTACGTGATTTTCCGCTAAGCGTTGCAGGGCAGTCCGCGTGGGCCGGCTTAATAGTTATGAGTTTTCTTGGCGTATTACGTACAGGTCTTGACATGTTTTTTTATGCCATTATGCTGCAAGTGATATTAAGCTGGGTAAACCCTCAGTCTCCCATTTCAGGCGTGCTTAACAGCCTTACAAGGCCAATACTGGAGCCAATTCAGCGCATTTTGCCAATGGCGAGCGGTATCGACTTTTCACCTATTGTTGCACTAATCTTTTTACAAATGATTAATGTATCTGTCGTGAAAACTTTGGAAGTGCAATTATCGTCGCTTCTATAGATTTTACATACTATCAGCATATAACAAACCCTGAATATCCACTTATAATAGCGCCATGATAATCGAAACTTTACATGCCAAAGTCAACGAATACCAAGCATGGCGTGCCAGCCTGACTAAAACCATTTCCGATTATCGGGATTGGCTCGCCAATAGCAATCAGTCCGATGCAGTTCAAGAGTTACGCTTGTATGATATGCTGGAAATGTTAAAACGCGATCAGCTGGTCATGGCTTTTTTAGCGGAGTTCTCGCGCGGCAAAACAGAAACTATCAACGCGCTGTTTTTTGCAGACTTTAACCAGCGCCTGCTCCCCAGCGAGCCGGGTCGCACTACTATGTGCCCTACCGAGATTTTCTGGGATGCGAGTGAAGAACCTTCAATTAAGCTTTTGCCTATCGAAACTCGCCTTAGTGACGACTCACTTACCTATCTAAAAACCATACCCAAGGCTTGGGAAAAATTCAGGTTAAATATTGATTCTCCTGAGGAAATGAGAGAAATCCTGCTCAAGTTGGTCGAGCAAAAAGAAGTCACGCAAGCTGCAGCTGAAGAGTTAGGCTTATTCAATCCAGAAGATATAAGCATGGTTCAGGAATTAGAAAGGCAAGGTTCACTTAAAATTCCTGCCTGGCGTCATGCCATAATCAATTACCCGCACCCGCTCTTAAAAAGCGGTTTGGTTGTGATTGACACACCAGGACTCAATACCTTGGGCGCAGAACCTGAGCTAACGCTTAGCATTATCCCAAATGCGCACGCCATATTGTTTTTAACTTCTACTGATACAGGCATCACACAATCGGACATGCATATCTGGAATGATCACATTAAAGGACGTGCAAAACACAAATTAGTTGTACTCAATAAGGTCGACATGTTGTGGGATGACCTTAAATCCAAACAGGACGTGGCGAATGAAATTGAGAGACAAGTTAATATCACTGCGCATCAACTCGGAATTTCTCCGTACAACGTGTTTGCAATATCTGCCCAAAAAGCGCTGGTAGCCAAAATCAAGAAAAATTCCGAGCTGCTTCAACAGAGTGGAATTATTGAATTTGAAACTGCTTTGGGCAATCAAATTATTCAAGCTAAGCATGAAATTCTGGGCAGAACTATAGCAAGCGAATGCAGCGAAATGATTAAGGGCTCGCGTAGAATCGTACAAAAGCGTCTAACTAGCTTGCGTGAGCAAGTGCTTGAATTAAAGAACTTAAAAGACCAGAGTATGGATGCCTCTAAACATATTCTGGCTAAAGTAGTCGCAGATAGAAAACGTTACGAAGCATCAATTCCTACATTTAATCAGGCAAATGAAAAAATTATCCATATTGGTAAAAAACTTCTGCGCCACTTAAGTCTTGCCTATTTAGACACCTCGCTTGCAAAAAGCCGTCAGGAAATGGGTGATAGCTGGACGACTGTTGGACTTAATCTGGGCATGCGCAACTTAATGAAGCAAGCAAACGAATTAGCAGAATATATAACCAAAGAAAGTAATGAAATCAAAAAATTGGCGGATGATATCTACGAAGTGTTTCAATCAAAACACGGGTTTGATCTATTTGACCCACCTGTACTGGATATATCAAACTTCACCAACAACATGAAAGCATTAGAAAAAATAACAGATGACTTTTGCACTGACCCGATCAATGTGCTTACCGAAAAACATTTTCTAATCCGCAAATTTTTCTTAGGCTTAGGCACACAAACACAAAAAATATTTGCGCATGCTGAAAAAGACTGTGAACGCTGGCTTCAAGATGTATTAAGTATGCTTAAAGCACAAATGGCAGAGCATAAAACCAGTTTGGATCAGCG
>Ga0209254_10000184_pt1 | contig 44395 bp, 38 predicted proteins | sample FrelakmetDIP11DI_FD_187148 | JGI IMG/M metagenome (GOLD analysis project Ga0209254, IMG submission 187148) | Freshwater lake sediment microbial communities from the University of Notre Dame, USA, for methane emissions studies - DIP11 DI (SPAdes)... | ecosystem: Environmental > Aquatic >... | reverse complement strand
GGGCGCGGGCGGGCTATTTCTTGGCCCAGTCCTTGAGCGTCTCGTAGGGCACTTCGCCGCACAGGACGTCGTTGGTCTCGGTGTTGAAAAAGGTGGGCGTCCGGAGCTGACCTTCGCACTTGGGCGCCAGGATGGGCTTGTATGAGCGCATCAGGTCGGCGTTCTTCTCGTCATGCCACACCTCGAGCCTTTCCATGACGACGCCTTCTTCTTTTTCCAGTCTGTCCACGAGAGGCATCATTTTTCGGCAGTGGGGGCATTCCCGGGCATGGAATAGGATGAGTTTCTTCATGCTAGGTCCTCCTGACGAATAATCCGCACCAGCATTCCCCTTGTTCGACTCCCTTGTAGGTTTCGTGGACGAGGAAGTTGCAGGGGCAGACGAGCTTGCTGTCCTCGGCGAAGTCCTTGGAGATCAGGCGGCAGGGACAGTACCTCAGCCCGTGCTTCTCCTCGTTGGCCGCCAGCCCGTCCAAGAGAGTGTTCACCCGCTCGGAATCGGGGTTGACCCGGAACTCGTTCTGGGCGGCGAAGGCCTCGATCGCTTCCCCGAATTTCTCCCGAGAGAAGCCGCCTTCGGCCGGGAGGCCCATCATCCGACGCGCTTCGCCGGCCGAGATCTCCACGTAGGCATTGAGGACTCGACAGGTGGGACAGAGCTCGGGCGGCTTGACACCATAGTGGATGTCATTACAGACAAAACATCGCCAAAATTTTTTCATGGCACCGGTACCCTATAGCCCGCTTCGAGTGACTCTGTTTAATCCAAGCTGTAATTCGGCGCTTCGCGGATGATGGTCACGTCGTGGACGTGGCTTTCCCGCAAGCCGGCCTGCGAGATGCGCATGAACCGGGCCTTGGCCTGGAGCTCGGCGATCGTCCGGCAGCCGGCGTAGCCCATCCCGGACTTGAGCCCGCCGACCATGATCTGGATGATCTGGGCCACGCCGCCCTTGAACGGGACGCGGCCGACGATGCCCTCGGGCACGAGCTTGCTCGCGCTCAAGGGGGAATCCTGGAAGTAGCGGTCCCGGCTGCCCTCGCGCATGGCTTCCAGGGAACCCATCCCTCGGTAGGTCTTGTAGGACCGGCCCTGGAAGATCTCGACCTCGCCCGGAGACTCCTCGGCCCCGGCCAGAAGGCTGCCGAGCATGACCGTGTCCGCCCCGGCGACGATGGCCTTGGCGATGTCGCCCGAATACTTGATGCCGCCGTCGGAGATGACCGGGATGCCCTTGTCCCGGGCCGCCTGGCAGACCGAGTCCACGGCCGTGATCTGGGGGATGCCGGCCCCGGACACGATCCGGGTGGTGCAGATCGAGCCCGGCCCGACGCCCACCTTCAGCCCGTCGACGCCCAGCTCGATCAGGTCGCGGGCCGCCTCGGCCGTCCCGATGTTGCCGACGATGAGCTCCTGCTCGGGGAACTTGGACTTGAGGAGCTTGGCCCGGTCCATGACCCTTTGGGAATGTCCGTGGGCCGTGTCCAGGACGAGGACGTCCACGCTGGCCTTGATCAGGGCCGCGGCCCGGTCGAGGATGTCATCGCCTACGCCCACCGCCGCCCCGACCCTGAGCCGGCCGTAGCTGTCCTTGGCCGCGTGGGGATACTGGATGCGCTTGAGGATGTCCTTGTAGGTGATCAGTCCCTTGAGTCGGCCCTGGGCATCGACCATGAGCAGCTTCTCGATCTTGTGCTTGTGGAAGACATCCTCGGCCTTCTCCAGGGTCGTGCCCACGGGCACGGTGACCAGGTCCTTGGTCATGACCTGTTCGACCGGAAGGTCGAGCCGCGTCTCGAAGCGGAGGTCGCGGTTGGTGACGATGCCCAGCAGGCGGTTCTTGTCGTCGGTGATGGGCAGGCCGGAGATCCGGTAGTGCCTCATGAGCTCCTGGGCCTTGGCGATCTTGTCCCCGGGGCGGATGGTGATTGGGTCGACGATCATCCCGCTCTCGTGCCGCTTGACCTTGTCCACCTCCTCGGCCTGCCGCTCCAGGGGGAGGTTGCGGTGGATGATGCCGATCCCGCCCTGCTGGGCCAGGCCGATGGCCATCTTGGACTCGGTGACCGTGTCCATGGCCGCGCTGACGATGGGAACGTTGAGGCTGATCCGCCGGCTGAGCCGGGTCGAGACGTCCGTATCCACGGGCTGGACATCGCTCCGGGCCGGGATGATCAGGACGTCGTCGAAGGTCAATCCTTCGGGAATGGGCCAGTTGATCATGAGCACCCCCTAATGATGCCTCTTTTTCTTGGACGGGATCGTGGACCGGGCCTGCTTGATCCGCTGCGGACCATCGGCCGCCCGCTGCGGCTCCTGGTAGAAGAGATGCTGCTCTTTCCGTTTGGGGAACGTCTGTTCGGTGGCCGGCTGGAGCAGGAACAGGAAGCGCAGGGCTTCCTCCTCGACTCGGTCCATCATGGCCTGGAACATCTCGTAGCTTTCCTTCTTGTACTCGACGAGCGGGTCCCGCTGACCGTAGCCCCGCAGCCCGATGCCCTCCTTGAGGTGGTCCATGCCCTGGAGATGGTCCTTCCATTGGGCGTCGATGACCTGGAGCATGATGACCCGCTCGAATTCGCGCATGACCGGAGCGCTCAGGAGCCGCTCCTTGTCTTCATAGTGAGTCCGGAGGCTGTCCAGGATCTTAGTCTTGATGTCCGCTCCCGAGTCGCCCTCCCAGTCGATCCCCAGGGCTTCGGCGTTCAGGCCGAACTGGGAGGCCAGGGCTTTCTTCAGGGAATCCAGGTCCCAGTCGCCGGCGGATTTGTCCGGGTGGGCGTTGTTCTCCAGGATCCAGTCGACCAGGGTTTCGACGAGCCCCAGGGTCTCCTCCTTGAGGTCCTTGCCCTGGAGGATCTCCAAGCGCTTGCGGTAGACCGATTCCCGCTGCTTGTTCATCACGTCGTCGTATTCCAGGAGGTGCTTGCGGATGGTGAAGTTCTGGCCCTCGACCTGCTTCTGGGCGCGCTCGATGGCCCGGCTGACCATCCCGTGCTCCAGGGGGACGCCCTCGCTCATACCGAACCGGGCCAGCAGGCCGGAGATGCGCTCGCTGCCGAAGATCCGCATCAGGTCGTCCTCCAGGGACAGATAGAACCGTGAGGAGCCCGGGTCGCCCTGGCGGCCCGCCCGGCCGCGGAGCTGGTTGTCGATCCGGCGGGCTTCGTGCCGTTCCGTGCCCAGGATGTGCAGGCCGCCCATGTCCACCACCCGGCCGTGCTCCTCCTGGATGGCGCTGCGCGAGATTTCCGAGGCCTTGGCCCAGTCCTCGGCCGTGGCCTTGGTCTGGTCGAGCCCCATCTTCCGCAGCTGCTCCTTGGCCAGGAAGTCGGGATTGCCGCCGAGGAGGATGTCCACTCCGCGGCCGGCCATGTTGGTGGCGATGGTCACCGCCCCGATCCGTCCGGCCTGGGCGATGATGGTCGCTTCCTGCTCGTGGTACTTGGCGTTGAGGACGACGTGCTTGACGCCCTTCTTGCGCAGGCGGGTGCTGAGGAGCTCGGATTTCTCGATGGAGGTCGTGCCCACCAGGACCGGCCGGCCCTGGGTGTTGAGCTCCATGATCTCTTCCTGGACCGCCTTCCATTTCTCGTCGGCCGTGCGGTAGATGACGTCCGGATGCTCGTGCCGGATGAGCGTCCTGTTGGTCGGGACCTCGTTGACCGGCAGGTTGTAGATCGCCTGGAACTCGGTGGCCTCGGTGGCCGCCGTGCCTGTCATCCCGGCCAGCTTCTTGTACATGCGGAAGTAGTTCTGGAAGGTGATCTGGGCCAGGGTTTGGTACTCCTCCTCGATGCGGACCTTTTCCTTGGCCTCCAGGGCCTGGTGCAGGCCGTCGCTGTAGCGCCGGCCGGGCATCAGCCGGCCGGTGAACTCGTCGACGATGACGACTTTGCCCTCGGCGTTGACCATGTAATCGACGTCCCGCTTGAACAGGTGGTGGGCCTTGAGGGACTGGTTGATGTGATGGACCTCGTCCATGTTGTTCAGGTCGTAGAGGTTGGCGATGCTCAGGAACTTCTCGGCCTCGGCCACGCCCGGCTCCAGCAGGGATACGGTCCGACTTTTCTCGTCCACCTTGAAATCCGTCTCGGGCTTCAGGCGGCGGACGAGCGTGTCGATCTTGTAGTAGAGGGCCGTGGACTCCTCGGTCGGGCCGGAGATGATCAGGGGAGTCCGGGCCTCATCGATCAGGATGCTGTCCACCTCGTCGACGATGGCGTAGTGGTGCCCTCTCTGCTGGACGAGGTCCTGCAGGCGGAACTTCATGTTGTCCCGGAGGTAGTCGAACCCGAATTCGTTGTTCGTCCCGTAGGTGATGTCCCGGCCGTAGGCCTCTTGGCGTTCGGCGTCGTTCAGGTCGTGCTGGATGGTCCCCACGCTCATGCCCAGGAAGCGGAAGACCGGTCCCATCCATTCCGTGTCCCGCTTGGCCAGGTAGTCGTTGACCGTGACGATGTGGACGCCCTTGCCCTCCAGGGCGTTGAGGTAGGCCGGCAGGGTGGCCACCAGGGTCTTGCCCTCACCGGTCTTCATCTCGGCGATGCGGCCCAGGTGGAGGACGATGCCGCCCATGACCTGGACGTCGAAATGCCGCATGTTCAGGGTGCGGCGGGCCGCTTCCCGGACGACGGCGAAGGCCTCGACCAGGATGTCGTCCAGGGGCGCGCCCTGGTTGAGCTTTTCCTTGAATTCGGCGGTTTTGGCCAGAAGCTGGGCGTCGGACAGGGACTGGATCCGGGGCTCGATCTGGGCAACGGCCTCCATCTGAGGCCGGATATTTTTCAGGTCGCGCTCGTTCTGGGTGCCGAAGATTTTTTCGATGAGGACTTTGAACATTTACTCATTTGTACCAGATAAGGCCCGGAATTGTCAATTTGGGGTCGCGTCTACACTTTCCACTTTCTCTATTAGCGTTGAGGGGTAAATGACGGGCAAGAATAGAAGCTCGTTGGATACTCTTCCTTAAATAGAAGCTAGAATTTAGTTGTTAGGATAAAAGTGGAAAGTGTAGACGCGACCCCTATCTTCTTCGAAGCTCGTCGGCCAGGGGCTTGGCGTCATAGACCTTGAGAAGGGCCTCGATGATCCCCTGACTCGAGACCAGGACCGACCGGGCGACCACGTCCGTGTAGACGAAATTGCAGGGCAGGGACTGGATGTTCCCGTCGAAGAGGACGCCCACGAACTCGCCCTTGCGGTTGACCGCCGGGGAGCCGGAATTGCCGCCGATCGAGTCGGCCGTGCTCACGAAATTGATCGGCATGTTGAAGTCCACGCGCGTCCTGTTCTTGAGGAAGCTCTGGGGCAGCTCGTAGGGGTCCTTGTTGCCGTGCTGGTCCGATTTCGCGTAAAGACCGGCGAACGTCGTCTGGAAGGGGATTTTCCGGCCTTTCTCGACGTAGCCCCGGACCGGGCCGAAGCTGAGCCTCAGGGTACCGGTCGCGTCCGGAGGGATCTTCGTCCCCTTGAGCTTGAACATGGCCCGGGCGATGAGGGCCCCGTTCTGGGTCTCGACCGAGGCGACCTCCCGCTCGTGCCGCAGACGCAAGCCCCGGGAGATCGGGTCGACGAGCAGGGCCAGCTTGATCATGGGATCAGCCGAGAGATAGATGTCCTCGAGCGTGCCGTCCATGTATTTCTTCCGGACATCCACGTCCTTGAGCTTCGTCCCGGCGATGAGCGCCTGGGCCGCCTCCTCGGGCGAGCGGCCGTTCAGGATCCAAGATACCTCGGGCGCGTCGCCCCCCTGTTCCTTGAGCACGGCCAGGGAATCGGCCAGCTTGACCGCCTCGAACTCGTCGTAGATGGGGGCGGGGGAGAGGAGACCGCGCTTGACCGAGGGCAACCCGGCATCTCGGTATTCCTTCAGCCGGTCGGCGTTGGGCTTGGTTCTTTCCATGGCCAGACGAACCAGGCTGCGGGCGGTGTTGAAATAGACGGTGTTGAAGGCCTGCCCGCGCTCGAACAGCGAAAAGGGGACAAAGAACGACAGGTAAGCTTTCTGGGCCGCGGCGATCTCATCCCAGGCTCCCCCGTATTCCCGGCTCAGCTCGGGATCCTTGGCCAGGGCTTCGCGGAAGGCCTTCTCCTCGGCCGCTTTCTTGGCCATGAGCTTGGGGTTGAGCAGGCCGGACTGATAGCCGGTGATGGCCTTGAGGCTGTTCTCGATCCCGAACAGGCTGCGCGCCGCGATCCTCTTCTCCTCCTCGCCTTTCTTGGCGTACTCCTGACAGAGGGCCCGCTGGCGATTCAAGCTGGCCAGCCGGAAGGGATACGAGGTGTCGCGGATGAACTCCAACTGGGACATAGTGTTCAGCCGGCCTGTGGAGCCCGGGTTTCCGGAGACGAGGATGAGCTCGCCCTCCCGCGCTCCGGCGGAGCTCCACTTGAGGTAGTGGGGCGTGGCCAGAGGCTTGTCGTTGTCGTAGACCCGGAAGAGGGAGATGTCCAGGTCGTAGCGGGGGTAGGTGAAATTGTCCGGGTCGCCGCCGAAAAAGGCGATCATGTTTTCCGGCGCGAAAACGAGCCGGATATCGTTGTAGAACTTGTATTTATATAAATGATAGAGCCCGCCGGAATAGAGGGGCACTACGGAGCCCCTCAGGCCGGTCGTATCGGCCACATCCTTTTCCAGCCCGGCGATGACCTTGTCCCGGGCCTCGCTCGCTTCCGCAGCGGACATGCCCGGCTTTTCCGCCCCCTGAACCAGGGCCGTGACGTCTTCGATCTCCTGCAGGACCAGGTATTCCACGCCGGGGCACTTGAGCTCTTCGGCCCGGGTGCGGGCATAGAATCCGGTCTTCATCAGGTCGCGTTCCTTGGAGCTGAGGTTCTGGATGGCGCCCCGGCCGACGTGATGATTGGTCAGGACGAGCCCTTCCGGGGAGACGAACGAGGCCGAGCCTCCGCCCACGCGCACCGAGGAGAGCTGGAGGTGCTTCACCCATTCCGGCGAGGCCTCGAATTTGAACTTGGCCTTCAGGTAGTCCTTGGGCAACATGTTGAACGGCCACAGCCCTTCGTCCGCCAGAAGGGGAAAGGCCAGGCCGAGAACGAGAACCAGGCTGAGAATCTTTGCTCTGTGTTTGATCACTGTGTCTCCTTTCAAGCAAAAGAAAGGTCATATCATAGCAAAACGGGCTTCGGGGGGGAAGACCGTCCGTCCGTTTCCGGGGGCTCTGCCTCGAGACCGCGTCTTTTGATTTTTTTTTCGATTTGCCTTATAGTCATCTTCACCATCTCGGGGCGTCCGGGCGGGTGCCGAACACAGAGCGAATATGCCCACACCGAAGAGTCTTGCCGAAATCAAGTCCAACGCGGCTGTCCGGGTTGTGTCCATCGAGGGCGGCCGAGGGGTCCGGCAAAGGCTGTTCGCCCTGGGCTTCCACATCGGTGACCGGGTCGTCCTCCAGGGCCATGGCCCGTTTCGGGGCCCGCTCCTGGTGAACAACCTGACCACCGGGACCTGCCTGGCGGTGGGGCGCGGGATCGCCCAGCGCATCCAAGTCGAGGCGGAGGATGACGCCTGAGCTTCCCGTCCTGATCCTCATCGGACAGCCCAACTGCGGCAAGAGCACCCTGTTCAACAGTGTGGCCGGCCTCAAGGCCGAGACGTCGAATTTTCCCGGGACCACGGTCAAGCACACCCACAGCCTGGTCACCGTCGGCGACCGCCTGCTGAACCTCATCGACCTGCCGGGGACCTACTCCCTGAACCCGTCCGACCCGGCTGAAAAGACGGCCCTGACCCATCTCTTCGGCGAAAAGCCGGACGTGATCATCAACGTCATCGACGCCTCCCTCCTGGGCCGCAGCCTGGAGCTGACCCTCGAGCTCTTGGAGCTGGGCGAGCCGATGGTCGTCGCCCTGAACATGATGGACCTGGCCGAGAAGAAGGGGACGGTTATCGATGCGGCCGCCCTGGAGCGGACGCTGGGGGTGCCCGTCGTTCCCGTAGTCGCCCGGCGGGGCCAGGGGGTCAAGACGCTCATCGAGCGCGCCTTGGAGCTTATGGCCGAGCCCCGGCCGGCTCCGGTCCAGGCCTATTCCGGGGACGTCGAGGCCGCTCTCGGCGAGATGGAATCCCTGCTTCCTCCCGGCTTTCCCCTCACGGGCAACGGACGGTTCACTTCCATCAAATTGGTCGAGTCCAGCGGCCTTTATTTTGAAAAGGCCCTGGCCGAGGCCGACCCGGACCTCAAGCACGACCTGGACCGGATCCGGAGTGAGCTCGAGGCACGGCGCGGGAAGCCGGCCTACGAGATCATCGCCGCGGAGCGACACCACCTGTCCCAGAAGTTATTCGAGGACTGTTGCAGGCTGAAGCCCGGTGACCGCCAGAGTCCGAGCGGCAAGGCCGATGCCGTGCTCATGCATCCGTTCTACGGCTACCTGATCCTGCTGGCCATTCTCGTCGGTTTCTTTTTCTTGATTTTCAAGGTCGGGAGCCCCTTGGAAAACCTGCTGCTCGCCCCCCTCCAGAGCCTGCGGCAGGCTCTCACGGTCCGGCTCGGCTCAGGAAGCCTGGTGTTCCATCTGGTCGACGGCCTTCTCCAGGGCATCGGCGGCGGGCTGGCCATTGTCCTGCCCTATTTCATCCCCCTGCTGTTCCTCATGGCCCTTCTGGAAGACGTCGGCTACCTGGCCCGGGCCGGTTTCCTCCTGGATACGTTCATGCACCGGATCGGGCTCCACGGCAAGTCCGTCACTCCGTTCATCCTGGGCTTCGGCTGCAATGTTCCGGCCATCGTCGCCACTCGGATCCTTGAGTCGCGGCGGGACCGGATCGTCACCGCCCTGCTTATCCCGTTCATCCCCTGTTCGGCCCGGACGACCATCATCCTGGCCCTGGTGGCCTTCTATCTGGGACCCTGGTGGGCGCTCGGTTTCTACGCGGTCAACATCCTGCTCGTGGCCGTCCTGGGCCGGGTCATTTCCATGTTCATGAAGGGCCCTTCCCCGGGTTTGATCCTGGAGATCCCTTCGCTCAAGATGCCTTCCCTGAAAAGCCTCGTCCAGAAGACCTACCTGCAGCTGTCATTCTTCCTGAAATTCGCCTGGCCGCTCTTGGTCCTGGGAAGCCTGGTCCTCAGCCTTCTTCAGTTTTTCGGCGCCGACGGGCTCATCAACGCCGCCCTCTCGCCCCTGGTGGTCCACGGGCTGGGGCTGCCCCCGGAGCTGGGCGTGACGCTGGTCTTCGGTTTCCTGAGGAAAGAGCTGTCCCTGCTGATGATGCTCCAGGCGCTGGGCGTGGGCACCAGCAGCCTGCTCACGGTGATCACCCGCGAGCAGCTGGTCGTGTTCGCGGTCTTCGTCAGCCTGTTCATTCCCTGTCTGTCCACTTTCGGTATCCTCTGGAAGGAGCTCGGCCGCAAGGTGGCTTTTCTATCGGCCGCTTTGAGCGTGGGAACGGCCGTGGTCCTCAGCCTGATCGTTCGGGCGATCCTTTGAACAGGGGGCGGGCCCGCCCGCCCGTCAATCTTTTTCCAAGACGACCGTGGCCAGGCCGTAATCGTTGAGATGGGACAGGCTGACCGAGGCCCGATCAAAGCCCAGGGCCTCCGGCACGGTGACGGTCAGCTCGGGCCTGCCCGAGGGGAGGTTGACCACGCCCACCGCCGTCCAGGAGATCCGGCGTCCCAAAGCCTTGAAGAACGCTTCCTTGGCTGCGAACCTCGCCGCCAGGTGCAGATACTTATTGTGCATGGTCTCGCTATAGCGGATCTCCTCGGCGGTGAAGATTTTTTCCAGGAAGCGGGAGTGGGCTTCGGCCGCTTTTTTCACCCGGGCCACCTCGATGATGTCGATCCCGATGCCCGTGATCATGGTTTGACTCCTTTCCCCGTCGAAGCGGACTCCAGACTCCGCTTCGAGCGTCTGCGCCGGTGAAATGAAACGGCGAACCGGTGGGCCTCGTCCCGGACGCGCTGGAACAGCTTTAAAGCCGGAGACGTCCTGTCCAGACGAAGTCCGGGCCCGGTCGCCCGGGTGAAAATGATCTCTTCTTTTTTGGCCAGGGAGACGAGAGGCAGATGCTTCAGTCCCGCCCGCCGCATCGCCTCCCGGGCTGCCCGGAACTGGCCCTGCCCTCCGTCCACTAGGATCAGGTCGGGCCGGGGACGCTCAGGCCCGGGCCGCTTGGCCAGCCGCCGCTCGACGGCTTCGGCGAGGCTGGCCGCGTCGTTCGGGCCAGCCACGGTCCGGATGATATATTTCCTGTACTCGCTCTTTTTCGGCAGCCCGTTTTCGAACACGACCGAGGAGGCCACGGTTTCGGTTCCCCCCGTATTGGACACGTCGAAGCCCTCGATGCGAGCGGGCCGTACGGCCAGGTCCAGGACCCGGCGCGCTTCGGCCAAAGCGTCTTCCCGCTCTGCGCCCCCGCCGGCCAGGTTGAGGGCGTTGCGCGAGGCGAGGTCGAGAAGGGCCTTGTTTTTCCCCCGGGCCGGGACGAGAATTCGGACTTTCTTTCCCCTGAGAGCCGTGAGGCGGGCTTCGAGCCCCTCTTTCTCCGGAAGAGGGGAGGGCAGAAGGATCGTCTCGGGGACATCGTCCCCGGATCGATAGAACCGGTCGATCGCCCGGGCCAGGGATCGGGCCGGTTCGGCGGCCGGACCGGATTCGAGTCGCAGCGCTTTGGCTTCGCTGACCCGGCCTGTCCGCATGAGCAGGATGAGATAGGCGGCCGCGTCGTTCGAACGGGCTTCGCCCCAGATGTCCTGGTTCTCCCGGCCGATCGAAATGAGCCTCGGCCTGTCCTTGAGCTTCTCCACAGTCAGGAGCGTGTCTCTCCACCGGGCCGCTTGTTCGAATTCCTCCCGTCGGGACGCCTGTTCCATCCGCTCTCTGAGGGCCGCCCGAAGCTCTTTCGTCTTGCCCTCGAGCAGGAGCAGGGCCTCCGCCGTGATCTGCCGGTATTCGTCCGGCCCGACCCGGCCCACGCACGGCGCGGCGCAAAAGCCCAGGTCGTGCTCCAGGCACGGCCGCCGGCGGCCTCGAAAGACGGCCTCCTCGCAGGACCGCACCCCGAAAAACTTGTTGATGAGTCGAATGGTCTGCCGGGCCTGGAGGGCAGGGGAGAAAGGGCCGAAGTACCGGGCCCCGTCCGGTTCGACCCGGCGGCAGACATACACTCCGGGATGGGGGTCCCGGACAGTGACCTTGATGAAGGGAAAGTTCTTGTCGTCCTTGAGCCTGAGGTTGAACCGGGGCTGGTAACGTCGGACGAAATTGTTCTCCAGGAAGGCCGCTTCCCGCTCCGAGCCGGTCAGGATGAAGTCGATGTCCGTAGCCCCGGCCAGGATGTTCCGGACCTTAGGGTCGTCGGTCGGCTGGAAATAGGACTTGACCCGGTCGCGAAGGGAGAGCGCCTTGCCGATGTAGACCACTTCGCCCCGGTCGTCCTTGAAAAAATAGATCCCGGGCTTTCCGGGAAGGAGTCCCGCCTTTCGCTTCAGACCCTCCGGCGTCACAGGCCCCATTCGAGCTCCCCGGTTTTCAGTTTGCGGATCTCGTCCCTGAGCCGGGCCGCTTCCTCGAACTCCAAATTCTTGGCCGCGCGGCGCATCTCCTTGTCCAGCTGGTCCAGACGCTCGGCCCGCTTCTGGGGCGAGAGGTAGACGTCCTTGTCTTCGGCGGCCCGGGTGGTATCGAGGTAGTCGCGCTCGTAAACGCTCGACAGGACCTCGTCGATGGATTTGCGGATGGACTGGGGAGTGATGCCGCGCTCCCGGTTGTAGTCCTCCTGGATCTTGCGGCGCCGGTCGGTCTCGGCGATGGCCAGCCGCATCGAATCGGTCATCGTCTCGGCGTAGAGGATGACCTGGCCCGAGATGTTGCGGGCCGCCCGGCCGAAGGTCTGGATGAGCGAGGTGGCCGAGCGCAGGAAGCCCTCCTTGTCCGCGTCCAGGACGGCGACCAGGGAGACCTCGGGCAGGTCCAAGCCTTCCCGCAGAAGGTTGATGCCCACCAGGGCGTCGAAGACGCCCTTCCGCAGGTCGCGCAGGATCTTGACCCGCTCCAGAGTGTCGATATCGGAGTGCAGGTAGCGCACCTTGAGCCCGAGGTCGAGGAAGTGCCGGGTCAGGTCCTCGGCCATCCGCTTGGTCAGGGTCGTGATGAGGGTCCGCTCGTTCCGGGCCGCCCGGAGCTCGATCTCGGCCCGGAGGTCGTCCACCTGTCCCCGGACGGGGCGGACCTCGACCCGGGGATCGGCCAGCCCGGTCGGACGGATGACCTGCTCGATCACCCGGTCGCCGCTCCTGTTCAGCTCATAGCGGGCCGGCGTGGCGGAGACGTACAGGACCGGGCCGACGCGCTCCTCGAACTCGGCGAAGTTGAGCGGGCGGTTGTCCAGAGCCGAGGGCAGGCGGAACCCGTGCTCGATCAAGGTCAGCTTGCGCGACCGGTCGCCGTGATACATGCCGCCGACCTGGGGCACGGTGACATGCGACTCGTCGATGATGGTCAGGAAGTCCTTGGGGAAATAATCCAGGAGGGTATAGGGCGGCTGGCCGGGGCTGCGGCGGCTGAGGTAGAGCGAATAGTTCTCGATGCCGGGGCAGAACCCGAACTCGCGCAGCATCTCCAGGTCGAACCGGGTGCGGTCCTCGACCCGCTCGGCCTCGATGAGCCGGCCCTGGCTCCGGAAGACGGCCGTCCGCTCCTCGAGCTCGCGCTCGATGGACGACAGGCAGTCGTCCAGGACATCGCGGGGCGTGGAGAAGAACGTTCGGGGATGGACGACCAGCGTCTCGAAGGCATCGAGAGTCCGGCCCAGGAGAGGATCGATCGAAGACAGCCCCGAGACCCGTCCGCCTTCGAGCTCGACCCGGTAGGCGAAATCCTCGTAAGCGGGAAACACTTCGACGATATCCCCCCGAACGCGGAATCCGCCCCGCTTGAAGTCGGCGTCCTGGCGCTCGTACTGCAGATTGACCAGATCCTGAAGGATCCGGCGCCGAGACACCTCCTGACCCAGGCTGAGGGAGAAGCTCATGGACCGGTAGGTCTCGGGCGCGCCGATGCCGTAGATGCAGGAGACCGAGGCGACGACGATCACGTCCCGGCGCTGGAAGAGGGAATTCGTGGCGCTCAGCCGGAGGCGGTCGATTTCATCGTTGATCGTGGCCTCCTTGGCGATGTAGGTGTTGGTCGAGGGAATGTAGGCCTCGGGCTGGTAGTAGTCGTAGTAGCTGACGAAGTAGCCGACCGCGTTCTCCGGGAAAAAGCGGCGGAATTCCTGGTAGAGCTGGGCGGCCAGAGTCTTGTTGTGGGAAATGACCAGGACCGGCCGGTTCAGCTGGCTGATGAGGTTGGCCATGGTGAAGGTCTTTCCCGACCCGGTCACGCCCATGAGGGTCTGATGTCGGACGCCCCGGGTCAGTCCCTCGGCCAGGGATTCAATGGCCTGGACCTGGTCTCCCTTAGGTTCGAATTCGGAGCGGAGGCGGAAGTCCTTCATCGGCGTCCATTATAGCAGAACGGTCCCCGGGCTATGTGGAGACGAAGGGAACTCGTCGGACCGCGCCGTCCGGCCGGTCGGGAGCGTTCCGGCCGCAACTAGGCCTTGGCGTCCTTTTTCTTGGGCTCTTTCGCCGGCGGCGAGGCCGGCGCGGATTTATCCCTGGGCGGAGAGACCTTCTCCAGGTCATCCTCCATCTTGATGCTGCCCTTGAACACGGCGCCCTCGGAGATCGAGATCCGGGCTGCGGAGATGTCCCCGCGGACGTGGGCTTCCGGGGCGACGATGACCTTGCCCGCGGCGAAGATGTTGCCGTTGACCGAGCCGCGGAGGACGAGGTCCTGGACGATGATGTCCCCGTCCACACGGCCGCCCTTCTCCACGATCAGGTTGTGGACTTTCAAGTCCACCCGCCCCTTGATGTAGCCCTTGATGACCAGGTCTTCCTCCCCGCTCACTTGGCCGTTGATGTAGTGGGTCGGTCCGATGGTCGCCGTGCCCTCGGGCGCTGCCGGCCGGGTCTCTTCCTTCTTGTCTTTGGATTCGAAGATGGACATGGGAGCCTTCCTTTTCCTCGGCGTGTGTTCGATTATAGAAGCGGTCCCGAGACTTGTCAATGAGCGCGGGCCAGCCTCCGCCGGGCGCCGTCGTATTGATTATGGCCGGGGATTGCGCTAATGTAAGCCCATGGCACAAGATAACGTCAGCACCTCCTCCCCTTCGAACGGCGCACAGAAACCCGGACTGCTTCGCGTCCTGGGGCTGTGGGACATCGTCAGCATCGTCATCGGCGGCGTCATCGGCTCCGGCATCTTCCTCGTGCCCATGGCCATGGCCGGCCATGTCCAATCGCCCCTGCTCATGCTGGCCGTGTGGGTGGTGGGCGGCCTGCTCAGCTTCTTCGGTGCGTTGTCCTTCGCCGAACTCGGGGCGATGTACCCCGAAGCCGGCGGGATCTATGTCTACCTCCGCGAAGCCTACGGCCATCTCGTCTCGTTCCTGTTCGGCTGGACCCTGTTTCTAGTGATCGACGCCGGGGCCGTGGCCACCCTAGCCGTGGCTTTCTCCAAGGAGTATCTGCCCCAGCTCATTCCCAACATGTCGGGCCTGACCATCCAGCTCGTGGCGGCGGGGATGATCATCTTCCTCATGGCGGCCAACTCTATCGGGGCGCGGTGGGGGGCCAACCTCCAGAACGTGCTGACGGTCATCAAGTTCGGCGCCCTGATCATCATCTGCGCGGTGATCTTCATCTTCGCCAAGGGCGACGCAGCCAACTTCGTCTCGCCCAAGCCGTCGAATTTCAACTTGGGCATGATCGGCGCCTTCGGCGCGGCGCTGGTCGCTTCGCTCTGGGCTTACAAGGGCTGGGAGGCGGCGACCTACAGCGGCGCCGAGACCAAACGGCCCGAGCGAAACCTGCCCCTGGGGCTTCTCATCGGCACGGCCGTCTGTGTCATCATCTACGTCATCGCCAACCTGGCCTACCTGTACGTCATGCCGGTGGGCGAGATCGCCCAGACTCCCTACGTGGCCAGCGTCGCCATCGGCAAGGTCATCGGCCCGCTGGCGGCGGCGCTGACGGCCGTGGTCATCCTCTTTTCGATCATGGGCGCGGCCAACCAGAACCTGCTGTGCTCGCCGCGGGTCTATTATTCCATGGCCCGGGATGGCCTGTTCTTCAAGAGCCTGGCCGGGATCCATCCCAAGTTTCACACGCCCCACCTGGCCATCATCGCCATGGGCGTCTGGAGCATCGTCCTGAGCCTGTGGGGGTCGTTCGAAAAGCTGTTCACCTATGTCATCCTCGGGGAATGGGTGTTCTTCGGTATGACGGCCGCGGCGGTCATCGTCCTGCGCAAGAAGAGGCCGGACCTGAAGCGGCCGTATAAGACCTTCGGCTATCCCGTCACGCCCATCATCTTCATCCTGGGCTCGCTGTTCATCCTCGGCCTGGGGATCAAGGACATGGCCAAGGACATCAAGGGCTACGGCCAGGCCCTTTCCTCGGGCGGCTCGGCCGGCGAGATCATCAAGTCCATCCTGACCAATCCGGTGACGGCCCTGTTCATCATCGCCCTGGGGATTCCCGCCTACGCTTATTGGACGAGGCGGAACAGGAAGAAGCTGTCCAAGGCGTCCTGAGAGACGGGAGGCGGCGCTCAGTCCTTCGGCGGCCGCTTCGTGGCGAAGTAGACGAATCCGCCGAAGTAGAGGACCAGCATGGCCGCCATCATCACGATTGCCAGCGTGCTCATTCTTTGACTCCCTTGGATTCCGGTCAGGGCGTGACCGGCGGCGCGGTGTCCGGCCCGTGGTCCTCGGGGTGGGGCGCCTTGATCCGGCGCGCCAGCCAGCGGTTCAAGGCCAGGACAAGGATGAATAGCAGCGCCCATTGGACGGCCATGGTGGCCGGGCTCGTCTTTTCGAAAGGATTCCACCAGGTTTGGGGATACCAGGACACGGACTGCCAGACCCACCATATAAAGAGGATGAGAAACACCGCCGGGATGGCCAGGACGCAGACATTGAACCAGCGGCCGACCTTGATCCAGCTGGCATGGTTGATCATCCGGCGGACGTTCTCGATCCCCTTGCGGTAGACCGCATAGGCGAACAGGACCCCGGAGATCAGCAGCCCCACGCCCCAGACCCAGTCCTGGTTCTCCTGGAAGGGAATGCTGAGCGCTGAGGGAATGCCCAGGGCGAATCCGATGACGCCCGTAGCCAGGGCGGCCTTCTTCCGCGTCAATCCGGCATCGGAGAGATTGCGGACTGCGAGCTCGACCATGGACAGCAGGGAGGCCAGGGCGGAGATGGCCAGGGCCAGGAAGAACAGCCCGGCGACCAGCGACCCGGCCGGAAGCGTCGGGAAGAACTTGGTCAGATAGATGAAGGTCAGCCCCGTATCACCGGACTGAAGGGCTTGGACCGCCTGGGCCGGATTGGGGGAGACGGCGAAGACCAGGGGCAGGATGGCCATGGCCGCCAGCAGGGACGAGCCGGAATCGGCGAAGGCGATGACGAAGGAGTTGGCCCCGATGTCCTCCTTGGCCGACATATAAACAGAGTAGGTCAGCATCAGTCCCCAGCCCGCGCCCACCGACCAGGCCGCCTGGGAAAAAGCGTTGAGCCAGGTCTTGGCCTTGAGCAGGGAAGACAGGTTGGGATGGAAGAGGTACTCCAGGCCCTGGACGGCCCCGGGTTTGGTTAAAGCCCAGACCATGACCACGGCCAGGATGACGACGATGCTCGGGACGATGATCTTATTGGCCAGCTCCAGGCCGCGGTGGATGCCGGCCCAGATAATGACCACGGCCACGGCCATGGCGATGAAATGGAAGAGGATGGTCTGGCCGGGGGAGCTGGTGAAGCTCCGCCACACGGCCTCCGAATCGATGCCCGGCTTGACCGCGCCCTTCACCCCCAAGGTCAGGTACTTGATGGCCCAGCCGGTCACGACCGAGTAGTAGAACATGATCAGCACGGCGCACAGGCCGATCCAGGCGCCCATCCAGGTGCTGCGTCGGCCGACGAAGTTGCGGAAGGCGCCGTTGGTCCCCAGGCGCGTGGACTTGCCCATGATCATCTCGATCATCAGCAGGGGCACGGCCCAGATCAGGTTGGCCACGATGAAAGCGATCAGGAATGCGCCGCCGTCGTTGGCCGCCACGACCCGCGGAAACCGCCAGATGTTGCCCGCGCCGAAGGCCATGCCCAGCGAGGCCAGGATGAAGCTCAATCGGCTGCTCCACTGCATTCCCTTGTCTGCCATTCAGGGGCCTCCGGGAGATGGGATCAGTCGCGCCTTTCCCCGCCCGGCGGCGGGTCGGGACACTGCTCGAAATTATAGGCAGGCCGGACGGTCGAGTCAATGACGGCCTCCCGTCCGGATGGTCCTCGGACTGGGGAGAGAGAGGCCTTGATCTGAGATGACGAGATCAGGCGACAACCCGCTGGGCCGGTGGACAGGCTTGGCCAATTCCGATAAAATCCCGACATGACCTCAGCCTCGACGAGCAACGATACCGGATCTCGAGGCGGGCGGACGGTCGGTCAGGCCGGCCAGGCGGACCGGATATCCTGGTATCTCTATTTCGACGAATGGTTCGTCCGGCAGACGCTCTCTGGCCGCCTCCGCAAGTTCTGCGAGTGGCGCATCCATCCGAACGTCATCACCGGAACCGCGCTGGTCCTGGCGGTCGCGATCCCGGTGCTCCATTTCCGCCATTTGTCCTGGTGGGTGACCATCGCCCTCGTTTTCCGGCAATTCCTGGACTGCCTCGACGGCGAAGTGGCCCGCTGTTGCGGCAAAACCTCGAGAATGGGGGGGCTGCTCGATACGATCGGAGATTCCCTTTACGCTTTCGCCGTCGTGATCCTGTTCGTTTCGTTCTTGGTGCCGCACCCCGGGCGGGCGCTGATCATCTCCAGCGTGTCGTTCGGCGTCTTTTACGCTGTCCATGTGTCCATCTGCCGGTGGTCGATGCTGGCCGAACACACCATGAAAAGCTACCGCACGGCATCCCTGTACAAGAAAGGGTACGCCTTTCTGGTCAACGACAGCCTGATCATAGCCCTCGCGACCGCCGTCCTGTACAGGCTGTTCGCGTGAAATTCGGTTGTGATATAAGTGTTGACTTTTCCTCCTCATTTTGACTATAGTGAGCCTTAATTTTAGCGAGTTCGGAGCTCATGAACACAGTATCCATCGCCCTCCTAACGGTTTTCATCCCAGTCATCGGTTCGCTGACCATCCCTCTCGCCGGCCGCGTCAGCAAGTCGCTCCGCTCCGCTTGGGCCGTGCTCCTGGGAGCGGTGACGGCCGTCCTGCCCTGGCTGCTGATCCCGTTCGCCCTGGGGGGAGGCCAGGAGGTTTTCCGCAAGCCGTTCATCCTGGGCTTCGATTTCATCCTGGTCATCGACCCGCTGTCGGTGTTCATGGCCGCGGTCAGCTCCTTCATCGGCTTCCTGATCATCATCTACTCACTGGGCTACATCGGCCACGAGGAGAACCAGAACGAGTACTACCTGATGGTGGTCCTGTTCATCGGGTCGATGATGGGCCTGGTCTTCTCCGGCAGCCTGATCTTCATGTACCTCTTCTGGGAGATCATCGCCATCTGCTGCTGGCGGCTGATCGGGTTCTACCGCCAGAAGGAGTTCATCATCAAGGCCGACAAGGCCTTCCTGGTGACCTTCTTCGGCGCGGTGGTCATGCTCCTGGGCTTCATCCAGATCTACGGCCAGACCCAGACCTTCGACCTGACCGCTATGAAGGGCACGCTCATCCCCGGGACGGCGGTCCTGCTCATCCTGGCCGGCATGTTCACCAAATCGGCTACCGTGCCGCTCCACACCTGGCTCCCGGACGCGGGCGTGGCCCCCACCACGGTCACCGCCCTGCTGCACGCCGCGGTCCTGGTCAAGATCGGCGTCTACGCCTTCGCCCGGATCTTCGTGGCCACCTTCCGGATCCCCGACGGCTGGCTGGACGCCCTGCCCTGGATCGTCGTCGTCTCGTCCTTGGTGGCCGCGGGAGCGGCCGCGGTGGAGAACGACTTCAAACGCATCCTGGCCTACTCCACGGTCAGCCAGATCGGATACATCTTCCTGGGATTCAGCGTCATGAACGCGACCGGCATATCCGGGTCGCTGCTGTTCATCCTGATGCACGGACTGGCCAAGGCCGGGCTGTTCCTGTGCGCCGGGATCGTCATCCACGCCACCCACAAGCGCGACATCCGCGAGATGGGAGGGCTCATCAAAACCATGCCTGTCACGGCCGTGGCCTTCCTGGTCTGCGCCGCCTCGGTCATCGGCATCCCGCCCTTCGGCGGCTTCTTCTCCAAGTTTCTGGTCATCATGGGCACGGTCCAGGCCGGGATGGTCTGGGTGGCCGCCGTGGCCCTGTTCACCGCGGTCCTGACCATGTACTACCTGCTGAAAGTGTTCAGCCTGGTGTTCCTGGGAGAGACCCGGGAGGCCGCTCCGGAAAAGACGCGGGGCATGGTCTTTGTCGTCGCCCTGCTGGCCGTCCTGTCTCTCGTGGGCGGGCTCCTGGTCAACTGGCCCATGAAGCTGGCTAACGTGGCCACATCCTCCATCATGTGGTGGGTCCAATGACACCCGAAACGCTCCTGATTCCCATCCTCCTGCCCGCCGCCCTGGCCCTGATCTTTTTTCTCATCCCGGCGCGGATCCGGCTCGTCCGCGAGATCCTGGCCGTCTTGGGCGCGGGCGGGCTGTTCTATGTCGCCCTGGCCCTGTTCTCGGCCAAGAACCTGACCTGGAAGGTCGCCTGGCTGGGGAAGGGCATCGATTTCGACCTGAGGCTGTACCATTTCAGCGGGTTCATCCTGATCGGACTGGCCGGGTTCCTGTTCCTGATCGCTCTGTACTCGACGGTCAAGATGAGGAATCTGCCGCGCATCCGGGAATACTACGGCTATGTCTTCCTGACCGCCGCCCTGGCCAACGGAGCGGTGCTGGCCAATAATTTTGTGCCCATGCTGTTCTTCTGGGAGGGCCTGCTGCTCACTCTGTACGCCCTGATCACCCTGGGGGCGAAAAAGGACTCCAACCGCACCGCGGTCAAGAGCTTCATCCTGGGCGGGCTGTGCGATTTTTGCCTGATCTTGGGCATCGGCATCCTCTGGGCCCAGACCGGCACCCTGACCATGAGCGAGATCTCCGGGGTTCCGCCCGTGGGCCTGGCCGCGGCCGCCTTCATCCTGATGATGATCGGGGCCATCGGCAAGGCGGGCGCCATGCCCTTCCACACCTGGATCCCGGACGCGGCAGTGGACGCCCCGGTCGCGGTCATGGCTTTCATCCCGGCCGCCTTGGAAAAACTGCTGGGGATCTATTTCCTGGCCCGGATCACCCTGGACTTCTTTAAGATAGAGAAGAACGGGGCCATGGCCCTGACGATGATGATCATCGGCGCGGCGACCATCGTCCTGGCCGTGTTCATGGCCCTCATCCAGAAGGATTTCAAGCGGCTGCTGTCCTATCACGCCGTCAGCCAGGTGGGCTACATGATCCTGGGCATCGGCACGGCCGTGCCCATCGGCATCGCCGGCGGTATCTTCCATATGATCAACCACGCCATGTACAAGTGCGGGCTGTTCCTGAGCTCGGGCTCGGTCGAGCACCGCTGCGGGACGACGGAGCTCAAGAAGCTGGGCGGCCTGAGAAGGGAGATGCCCCTAACTGCGGCCGGGTTCGCCGTCTGCGCTCTGGCCATCTCCGGGGTCTGGCCGCTCAACGGCTTCGTCTCCAAGGAGATGGTCTTCCACGGCGCGGTCGAGACGGGCTACATCGTCTTCGCCATCGCCGCCTGGGCGGGCGCTATCCTGACCTTCGCCTCGTTCCTCAAGGCCGGCCATTCCGTGTTCCTGGGGCCGCGCGGCGAGGACGTGCCCAAGGTCAAGGAAAGCGAAAGCCCGATCGTCCTGCCCATCCTCATCCTGGCCCTGCTGTGCATCGTCTTCGGGGTCTTCAACAAGCTGCCGCTCAACCTATTCATCAGCCCGATTCTGGAGGGCCATGTCACGCCGGCCGAGCACCTGGACTTCACCAGCCACGCCCTGGCCGTCTTCAACCCCATCGCCCTGATCTCGATCGGCTGTCTCATCCTAGCCCTCCTGCTCCATCTGTACGGATGGCGCAAGGCGGGGAGGAAGGCTTACCTGGCCTCGGAACCCGTCCACAAGTTCCCCGGCTTCAAGCAGGTCTATGACCTGGCCGAGAAGCGGGTCTTCGATATCTATGAGCAAGGCATCAAGTTCCTGAAGGGCCTGTCCATGGTCCTGTTCAGGGGCATCGACCGTCCGATCGACGCGGTCCTGGAAAAAGGCGTGACCGCGGTCGGTGGCCGGTTCACGAAAATCCTCCAGGGCGCCCACACCGGGCATTACGCCAACTACCTGGCCTGGTGTCTAGGCGGCCTGCTGGCCGTGGCGGGAATCATCAGCTGGCTCATCGGGATCTAGGAGAGGAGAACAGAGTTGATCTTCCTGTTTATCGCGCTGCCACTCGTCGTCGCCGGGCTCTTGCCGCTCATCGGGAAAATCTCCAAGAAGGCGCTGCCCGACATCCTGGCCAACGGCGTTTTCCTTGTTCTCCTCGTCTACGCCGGCATCGTCGGGAAGTCGCTCATCAGCCAGGGCGGCATCGTCCAGCAGCTCGTCTGGCTGGGCGAGCCGGTCAACATTCACCTGGCCCTGGACGGGTTCAGCCTGTTCATGCTCTTCACCGTAACCCTGGTCGGGCTGTGCGTGTGCCTCTATTCCATCAATTATATGGAGCACTACGGGGACAAGGCGACCTACTACGCCCTCCTGCTCATCATGTTGGCCGGGATGAACGGCCTGCTGCTCGTGACCGACCTCTTCCAGGTGTACATCTTCCTGGAAGTGGCGGCCATCGCCTCCTACGCCCTCGTCGCTTACGGCCTCGGCCACGACGAGCTGGAGGCGTCGTACAAATACCTCATGCTGTCAGCCGTCGCCTCGGCCTTCATCCTGGCGGCCATTGTCCTCATCTACGGGCTGACCGGCAGCCTGGGCTTCGAGTCCGCGGCCGCCGGCCTGCGCGGCCTGGACGCCCGATACATGGTCGGCCTCTGCTCCGCTTTCTTCATCTTCGGCTTCGGGCTCAAGGCCGCCCTGATCCCGTTCCATGCCTGGCTGCCCGACGCCCATCCCTCGGCGCCGGCGCCCATTTCCGCGGTGCTGTCCGGGCTGCTGATCAAGGTCTCCGGGATCTACGCCCTCACCCGAATCTTCCTGAACGTCCTGGGGCTGACTCCGGCCTTGTCCACGATCCTTATGTATCTCGGAGCGATTTCCGTGGTCGTGGCCGCCTTCCTGGCCTTGGGCCAGAAGGACATCAAGCGGATGCTGGCCTATTCCTCGATCAGCCAGGTGGGCTACATTGTCCTGGGGATCGGCCTGGGCACGCCCCTGGGGATCCTGGGCGGGCTGTTCCACCTCCTGAACCACGCCGTGGCCAAGAGCCTCCTGTTCTTGAATTCCGGGTCGATCGAGATGTCCACCGGGACGCGCAACCTGGACGAGATGGGCGGCCTGGCCAAGCGCATGCCGTGGACCGCAGGCACCAGCCTGGTCGGGTCCCTGTCCATCGCCGGCGTCCCGCCCCTCGGCGGTTTCTGGAGCAAGCTCATCATCGTCATTGCCCTCATCCAGGCCCATCACTGGGTGTTTGCCCTGATCGCCATCCTGGCCTCGGTCCTGACCCTGTGGTACTACCTGCTCATCCAGCGCCAGGCCTTTTTCGGCCGCCTGAACGAGCGGTGGCGTGAGGTCAAGGAAGCTCCCCTGTGGATGACCCTGTCCACGGTCATCCTGGGTCTGCTGTGCATCGCCTTCGGAATATTCTTCAGCCTGATCGTCGGGTCTTGGATCGAGCCGGCCCGGGACGCCCTGACCGCCGGAGCCCAAGCCCTGCTGACCACCAAGGGAATGTGAACGATGACACTACAAATCGCATTGCTCGGCGGCGTGGTCCTGTTGTCGGTGGCGGCCATCCTCGTCCGCGATATCTTGAAAGCGGCCATCTGCCTGGCCGTGGCCAGCCTCCTGCTGGGCATTCTCTTCTTCGTCCTGAACGCGCCCTATGCCGGGGTTTTCGAGATTTCGGTCGTAGCCGGCCTGATCACCGTCCTATTCATCGTCACCATCGCCCTGACCCGGGCCGAGGGCGACGTCCGGGAGTCGAAATGGGTGGCCTGGGTGTTCCCCCTGTTCTTTATCGTGTTCCTGGCCATCGATCTGCTGACCATGAAGGCCCTCATCGGCAAGATCCCCACCCTGGCTTCGAGCCCCGAGGGAGGGACGTTCGGCGAGGCGCTGTGGAAGGGCCGGACCTTTGACCTGGTGGCCCAGATCGGAGTGATCTTTGCCGGGGTCTTCGCCGTCCTGGCCCTGTTCCGCAAGAGGAGCAAGGATGAGTAGCACTTGGTTGATCTATATGGCTTTCGCCGCGGTCCTGGTGTTCATCGGCCTGTACTGCCTGCTCAGTCAGCGCAACCTGATCAAGCTGTTCATCGGCATCGAGATCATCGGCAAGGGGATCAGCCTGGCCCTGGTGTCCACCGGCGCGGTTCGCAAGTCGATCTTCACCGCCCAGGCCCTGACCATCACCTTCATCGTGGTTGAGGTGTGCGTCGTGGCCGTGGCCCTGGCCATCATCATCAATATCTACCGCCATACCAAGAGCCTGGATATCCGGAAACTGGCCAAGCTGAAAGGGTAAGCCATGAACGCCTCTGACGTCCTCCTCTCGCCTCCGGTCGCCTTCCTGGTCTTCCTGGCGCTGTCCTACGGCATCTACGGGCTGGGCCGGGCCCTGGCCCCCAAGCTCAAGAAGACCGGGGGCAAGCTCAAGACCTACGCCTGCGGGGAGGACATCCCCGGGGTGAAGCTCCAGTGGGGCTATCGCCTCTTCTTCTTCATCGCCCTGTTCTTCACCATGATGCACGTGGCCGTCCTGGTCATGGCCACGGTGCCCTCCGGAGCGATCGTCTTCTTCAGCCTCATCTACCTGGTCATGATATTCCTGTCGGTGGTGGCCCTGATCACAAGGAGCTAGGTCCGATGTTCAATAAGCTCGTCCGCTGGTCCCGGAAGAAGTCGCCCTGGATACTGCACCTCAACTCGGGGGCATGCAACGCCTGCGACATCGAGATCGTGGCCGCCCTGACCCCCCGCTTCGACGTGGAGCGGTTCGGGGTGCTGCTCAAGGCCACGCCCCGCCACGCCGATGTCATCATCGCCACCGGCCCGGCCACCCGCCAGATCAAGGACCGGCTCATCCGGATCTACGAGCAAACGCCCGAACCGAAGTTCGTCATCGCCGTGGGCGCCTGCGCCATGTCGGGCTGCGTCTACCGGGGGGCCTACAACATCCTGGGCGGGATCGACCAGGTCCTGCCGGTCGACGTCTATGTCCCCGGCTGCCCGGCCCGGCCGGACGCCATCGTCGAGGGCGTGGTCAAGCTCCTGGGCAAGCTCTAAGGATCGAGGTCCGCATGAATGACGCGCAGATCATGGAACGCATCAAGACCCTCCTGGCCGAGAAGGCCGGGGAGCTCACCAACCCCTTCCCGCGCCGCCTGTACCTCAAGGTCGAGCACCCGAACCTCACCGCGGCCATGGCCGTGCTCAAGGATTCCCTGGGGTTCGTCCACGTGTCCACCATCAGCGGGGTGGACCTGGGCGAGAATTTCGAGATCCTGTACCACATGGCCAACGAATACGCCAACCTCAACGTGAGGACCCAGATCCCCAAATCGAACCCGCACCTGGAGTCGATCTGCGGAGTCATCCCCGGCGCCGTCCTCTACGAGCGGGAGCTTCAGGACATGTTCGGCATCGTGGTGGACCATATCCCCGACGGCCGGCGCCTGGTCCTGCCCGACGACTGGCCGGACGGCCAGTATCCGCTCCGCAAGGATTGGACGTACACCCGGCCCGAGGAGAAGATTCCCGGAGGAAAGACGTCATGAGATTCACCATCCCCATCGGCCCTCAGCACCCGGCCCTCAAGGAGCCGATCAGCCTGCGCATGACCCTGGAGGGGGAGGTCATCCGGGACGCCGATATCCGTCTGGGCTACAACCACCGCGGGCTGGAGAAGCTGGCCGAGTCCAAGACCTACCTGCAGAACATCTACCTCACCGAGCGTATCTGCGGCATCTGCTCGCATTCCCATTCGACCTGCTTCGTCCAGGCGGCCGAGCAGCTCCTGGAGGTCGAGCCGCCACGGCGGGGCGTCTTCCTGCGCTACCTCGTCTCCGAGCTGGAGCGCGTCCACAGCCACCTCCTGTGGCTGGGAGTGGCCGGTCACGAAGCGGGATTTGATTCCTTCTTCATGTACACCTGGCGGGACCGAGAAGTGGTCATGGACATCCTGGAGCGGATCTCCGGCAACCGCGTCCACTACGCCATCAACACCCTGGGCGGCGTGCGGCGGGACATCGACGAGGCTCAACGCCAGAACATCCTGGCCTCGCTGTCCGTCCTCAGGCAAAGAAGCGAATACTACCTCAAGATCGGGGCCAACGAGCCGACTTTCGTAGCCCGCTTGGCCGGAGTGGGTTATCTGTCCAAGGAGAAAGCCGTGGCCCTGTGCGCGGTCGGGCCGACCGCCCGGGCCTCCGACATCTCCCGAGACGTGCGCAAGGATGACCCCTACGGCATGTACGCCGAGGTGCCCTTTGAAGTCTGCTCCGCCCAGTCGTGCGACGTCCTGGGCCGGACCGTCGTCCGGGTCAAGGAGCTCATGCAGAGCTACAACATCATCGAGTTCCTGCTGAAGAACCTGCCCTCAGGTCCGGTGGCCGTCCGGGCGCCCCGGCGGGCCAAGCCGGGCGAAGCCGTTGCCCGCTACGAAGCTCCCCGCGGGGAGAATATCCATTACCTCAAGGCCAACGGGACGGACAAGCCCGAACGCCTCAAGGTCCGCGCTCCCACCCTGGGCAACTACGCGGCCACCATCGAAATGCTGAAGTCCGGGTTCGTGGCCGACATCCCCCTGATCTTCGCCGCCATCGACCCCTGCATCTGCTGCGCCGAGCGGGTGGTCACCCTGGTCGACTCCCGGAACGGGGAGGAGTCGGTCGTCCCCATGAGCCGCCTGCGGGCCATGGCCGAGGAACGGTATCGCCGAGCCCCCGTCAAAAAGGATGCGGAATGGCCACTCTGAAAACGATCCTCTACCTGTTCGTCTATCCGGGGTTCCTGTTCCTGCTGGTCTATTCCACGTTCTGCGAATGGTTCGACCGCAAGGTCTACGCCCGCCTGCAGAACCGGATGGGACCGACCCACACCGGCCGGTTCGGGGTCCTCCAGCCGGTGGCCGACATCGTCAAGCTCCTGGCCAAGGAGGACATCGTTCCGGAGCAGGCGGACAAGGGCCTGTTCAACGCCCTCCCGGTCTTCGGCCTGGCCGTCGTGTCTACGGCCATGCTCCTTCTTCCCGTCTGGCATTTCAGCCCGGGCGCGCCGAGCTTCACCTCGTTCCCCGGCGACGTCATCGTCCTGCTCTATATCCTCAGCCTGCCGACGCTGATCCTCTTCCTGGCGGGCTGGACGTCCACCAGCTTCTTCTCGACCATCGGCGGAGCCCGGGTCCTGACCATGCTCTTCGGCTACGAAGTGCCGCTGTTTCTGGTGATCCTCGGACCGGCCGCCCTGGCCGGGTCCTGGCGTCTGGCCGAGATCGCCCAATTCTACCAGCACCGGCCCCTGCTCCTGCTGCCCAACATCCTCGGGTTCGTCATCGCCCTGATCTGCCTGCAGGCCAAGCTGGAGCGGACGCCGTTCGACATCCCCCACGCCGAGACCGAGATCGTGGGCGGGACGTTCACCGAGTATTCGGGCAAGAAGCTGGCCCTGTTCCGGCTGATGATCGACGTGGAGATGGTCGCCGGCAGCGGCCTCCTGGCCGCGGTCTTCCTGGGCGGCTTCCCGGGCGGCCTGTGGCTGGGGCTGGTCTGGTTCGTGGTCAAGACGCTGGCTGTCATCTTCCTCCTGTCTCTCATCCGGGCCATGACCTCCCGGATCCGGATCGACCAGGTCGTCAGCTTTGCCTGGAAATACCTGGCCCCGCTGGCCGTGCTTCAGCTCCTCATCGACATTCTCCTCAAGGGATTCGTGAAATGAAACTCGCGGTCTTCCTCCCTGAATTGCTGCGTCATTTGTTCAAGAAACCGGCGACCGTGGATTACCCGTTTAAAAAGTTGGAAGTGCCCCAGGGCTTCCGGGGCACGCCCTTTCTCCGTCCCGAGCTGTGCATCGTCTGCCGCGCCTGCGAGCGGGATTGCCCGGCCGAAGCCATCGACATCGCCACCCTCAACGAGGCCGAGAAGAAGTTCCGGATGGTCATTCACAACGACCGCTGCATCCATTGTGCCCAGTGCGTAGACTCCTGCCCGACCACGCCCAAGGCCATGGACATCGACCAGAAGTTCGAGATCTCGGTTTACAGCCGCTGGGACCTCAAGGCCCAGTGGGATTTCGTCAAGGCTGTGATCAAGCCCAAGGCCCCGGCCGCGCCGAGCGGCCCGGGTCCGGAAACGCCCGCGTCTTGAGAATTTGTTCGCCCCGCAGCCGGCTCGGCAGGCCGGTGGAGGTGCGATTCGCGTAGGTTCCAATGAGCCGATCCTGGGAGACGATACTGGAGGAGGAGCTGGCCGCTCCGGGGCGCCTGGTCGTCCTGGGAGTCGGCAACCTCAAGAAGGGGGACGACGCCGCGGGCAATCTGTGCCTGACCCTCATCCGCTCCAACTTCCATGGCGTCCGGTCCGACCTGCTTCTCCTCCAGGGCGGGACCGTCCCCGAGAACGAGACCGGCCGGATCCGGAGCTTCAAGCCGTCACGGATCATCATCATCGACGCCGCCTTGGGCGGCCACCCCCCGGGCACGGTCTTTATCTTCGACCCCCAGGATATCGGCCTCGATAACTTGTCCACCCATCACATGCCCCTGTCGCTCCTGGTGAGATATTTCGAGGCCAGCCTGGACTGCCGGGTCATCTGCCTGGGCATCGAGCCCGAGCGGGTGGAGGCCGGCCAGCCGCTGACGGAGCCAGTCAAGCAGGCCGTCGCCCGCCTGGCGGAGCGGATCGTCGAGCTTCTCGTCCAGCGGCCCGTAACGTACTGAGAGGAGGAAACATCCATGCCGTCCATCGGGCTCGGATTCTCCGACTGGGTGATCATCGCCCTGTATTTCGGGTTCATCCTCGGCATCGGGTTTTACCTCAAGCGCTACACCCGGAGCGAGGACGATTTCTTCCTGGCCGGCCGCCGCAACTCGGCCTGGGTCGCGGGCCTGGCCTTCCTCTCGGCCAACCTGGGCGCCCTGGAGCTGCTGGGCATGACCGGCAACACCTTCAAGTACGGGATGTACGTGGCCCATTTCTACTGGATCGGGGCCATTCCGGCCATGCTCTTCCTGGGCATCTACATGATGCCCTTCTACTACAGCAGCCGCATCAAGTCCGTGCCCGGCTACCTCAAGCTTCGCTTCGACGAGAAGACGCGGGTGCTGAACGGCATCTCCTTCGGGGTCATGACCCTGCTTGTGTCGGGCATCAACCTGTACGCCATGGCCCTGGTGCTGCACACCTTCGTCGGCTGGGACTGGAACGTAAGCATGTGGGCCTCGGCCGTCACTGTCGCCGTGTATGTCACCATGAGCGGATTGCTCTCGGCCATCTTCACCGAGATCATCCAGTTCTTCCTGATCTGGTTCGGTCTGTTCCTGGTGTCGGTTTTGGGCATCGTCGAGATCGGCGGCTTGAACGAGGTCATGGGCCGCATTCCGGAGGCCTTCTCCAAGTTGTGGTCCACCTCGGGCGACCCGTCCCTCAACGGGATGGCCGTGACCTGGGGCGGGATCGTGATGGGCCTGGGCTTCGTCCTGTCCTTCGGCTATTGGACCACGGACTTCCTGGTGGTGCAGCGCGCCTTTTCGGCCAAGAACCTGCACGCGGCCCGGATGACGCCCATCCTGGCCTCGTTCTTCAAGATGGCCGTGCCCTTCCTGGTCATCGTGGCCGGGCTCGTCGCCCTGGCCTTGTCGCGCGACCCGTCGAGCGGCTTCCAGCTGATGTCCGACGGGGGGAAGGTCAACTACGACTCCGCCCTGCCGATGCTCATCGCCCGCTATTTCCCCCCGGGATTGGTGGGGCTGGGCATCACCGCCCTGCTGGCGGGCTTCATGGCCGGTCAGGCGGGCAACATCAGCGCTTTCAACACGGTCTGGACCTACGACATCTACAAATCGGTCATCAACCGCAAGGCCTCGCCCAAGCACCTGCTGTGGATGGGCCGGGCGGCGACTATCGTCGGCATCGGAGTCAGCATCCTGACCGCCTACTGGGCCAAGAGCATGCCGACCATCATGGACACCATGCAGGCCATTTTCTCCTGGGTCAACGCTCCGCTGTTCGCGACGATGCTCCTGGGCATGTTCGTCAAGTGGATCACTCCCAACGGAGCCTTCTGGGGGCTCATCGCCGGGATGGGCTCGTCGATCTTCATGTACCTCGGGGTGAAGTTCAATTTCATCTCGACTCGGCTCATCACCCTGTCCGGTCAATCATCCGACATGGCCGCCAACTTCTGGCGGGCCTGGTGGGCCTGGCTCATCTGCTTCCTGGCGACGATCCTCATCAGCCTGTTCACGGAGAAAAAGCCGGACAAGGAGCTGGTCGGGCTGGTCAAGGGCCTGACCCGGGGAACCGGGGAGGAGGCCGTGCCCTGGTTCAAGAAACCTGGCTTTTACGCGATCTTGTCCCTGATCGTGCTCGTCGTCCTCAACATACTCTTCTGGTGAGAGAGAGGAGACCATGGCCAAGAAACCCGATTATCAGCGAATGAAACCCATCTGGTATTTCGTCGGCCTGATCCTGGCCGCGATGGGGTCGGTCATCAACCTGACCGGCATCATCGACCTCATCCGGGGCGGGGGAGGGGACAAGGTTCTGGGCAGTCTCCATGCCAGCATCTGGTGGGGCGAGCTCATGGCCATCGCCGGACTCCTGTTTATCTATTTCAACCGGAAGGCGGCGCCCGCAAATAAATCCGCGGCCAATGCGGCTAAGAAAAAGAATGCCTGATCCGGCCGCAGCGGTCCAAGCGGAATTCGTCCGGCGCTTCGGCGAGACGCCGCTCCTCGTCCGCTCTCCCGGCCGGGTCAACCTCATCGGCGAGCACACGGACTACAACGAGGGCTTCGTCCTGCCCGCGGCCGTGGACAAGGCCATCTATTTCGGCCTATCCCCCCGGACGGATGGGCGTTGCGAGCTTTATGCCCTTGACCTAAAGGATTCCTTCAGGGGGGAGCTCGCACGGCTCGAGAAATCAGGAAAGCAATGGCCCGACTACTTGCTGGGCGTCGTGGACCAGCTGCAGAAAGCCGGGCATGTCGTCCCGGGGTTCAACTGCGTGTTCGGTGGCGACGTGCCCATCGGGTCGGGGATGTCCTCCTCGGCGGCCATCGAGGCCGGGCTGGCCTTCGCTTTGAACAGGCTGTTCAGGCTGGACATCCCCCCTCTGGACCTGGTCAAGCTCGCCCGGAAGGCGGAGAACGAGTTCGTGGGCGTGCAGTGCGGCATCATGGACCAGTTCGTCAACATCTTCGGCCGGGCGGGCCATGTCCTCAAGCTGGACTGCCGGAGCCTGGCCCACACTTATTATCCGTTCGACAGGCGCGACCTCAGGATCGTGCTGTGCGACACCAAGGTCAAGCGGGAGCTGGCCTCCTCGGAGTACAACGTCCGGCGCCGACAGTGCGAGGAGGGTGTATCCTTGCTCGCCAGGCACCAGCCGGGGATGAAGAGCCTGCGCGACGCCTCCCCCGAGCTTCTGGAACGATATCGGGCCGAATTCGACCCGCTGATCTACAAGCGTTGCCTCTATGTCGTCAAGGAGAACGAAAGAGTGGAGGAGGCCTGCCGGGACCTGGAGCGCTCGGACTTCGTCTCATTCGGCCTGAGGATGAACAAATCCCATGCCGGCCTCCGGGACGATTATCAGGTCAGCTCGATCGAGCTCGACGTCCTGGCTGAGGCGGCCCAAGCGGTCCGGGGCGTCCTGGGTAGCCGGATGATGGGCGCCGGGTTCGGCGGCTGTACCGTCAACCTGGTCGAGGAGACCGCGGTCGAGGCGCTGGTCGAGGCCGTCACCCGGGCTTATCGGGACAAGATGAAAAGCGACACCAACGTTTTCATCAGCCGCCTGAGCGCCGGGACCGGGGTCATTCCGGGCGGAGCCTAAGCCGGATTCCCGGACAGGAAAGGCTTTTTAATTCGGCAGGAAAGTTGTAGAATAATTTATGTTTTATCGGACAAGGCAATGATTCTATGACTACGGAACAGAATGGAAACGAGGAGCGGCTGAGCCAGAGGATAGGCCACAAGCTCTTCGGCCCGCCCCGCAACATCAAGGACCCCTCCCTGTTCCACAAGCTGTCCCTCGTGCCGCTTCTGGCCTGGATCGGACTCGGCGCTGACGGGCTGTCTTCGTCGTCCTACGGTCCCGAAGAGGCGATGAAAGCCTTGGGATCTCATACGTACCTAGCTTTGTTTTTAGCCATTGGCACCGCCCTGACCGTCTTCATCATCTCCTCCGCATATTCCAGCATCATCGAGCACTTTCCGAGCGGCGGCGGGGGCTACATCGTGGCCAGCCACACCCTGGGAACCAAGGCCGGAGTCGTCTCGGGCAGCGCCCTCCTGGTCGACTACATTCTGACCATCACCGTGTCGATCGCCTCCTGCGGTGACGCGCTCTTCAGCTTTCTGCCCTTGAGCGCCCAGGCCTACAAGGTCCCCTTTGAAATCGTCCTGGTCCTGATCCTGATTGTCCTGAATATCCGCGGGGTCAAGGAATCCATCCAGATTCTGGCCCCGATCTTCATCATCTTCATCCTGACCCACGTCTTCATGATCGGCTACGGGATCCTGTCCCATATTCCCCAGATCGGCCAGGTCGCGGCCGGGATCCAGAGGGATTTCAAATCCGGGCTGGCGACCCTGGGGGGAATGGGCATGCTGGCCCTGTTTCTCAAGGCGTATTCCATGGGAGGCGGGACGTACACCGGAATCGAAGCCGTATCGAACGGACTGCAGGTCATGCGCGAGCCCCGTGTCCATAACGGGAAACGGACCATGCTCTATATGTCCACTTCGCTGGCCGTCACCGCCGGAGGCTTGTTCCTGTGCTACCTCCTGTTGAAGGTCGTCCCGGCCGAAGGACGGACACTCAACTCCATCCTGGCCGGCAGCCTGTACGGAGGTTGGGGGATCGGCTCGGCTCTGGCCTTCATCACCATCCTGTCCGAGGGCGCGCTGCTGATGGTCGGCGCCCAGGCCGGCTTCACCGACGGTCCCCGGGTCATGGCCAACATGGCCATCGACTCCTGGTTCCCCCATCGGTTCGCGGCCCTGTCCGAGCGCCTCACCATGCGCAACGGAGTGATGGTCATGGGGACCCTGTCCGTGATTCTTCTCGTTTACACCCGGGGACGCATCAGCCTGCTCGTGGTCATGTATTCGATCAACGTCTTCCTCACCTTCTCCCTGTCCAACCTGGGCATGTCGCGCTACTTCATCAAGAATCGGAAGAAAGATCCGAGTTGGAAAAAACGACTGCCGATCAACCTCATCGGGCTGGTGCTGTGCCTGACCATCCTGATCATCACCTCCATCGAGAAGTTCCACCTGGGCGGTTGGCTGACCCTGGTCATCACCGCCCTGGTGATCTTCGTCTGCTACGCCATCCGCCGCCACTACCAGAAAGTCAAGAAAGCCAAATCCCAGCTGGATGAAATCCTGATGTCCATCCCCACTTCGGGCCATCCCAATCGCCGGAAGGTCGACCCGAAGGACATGACGGCCATCATGCTCGTCCGCAACTTCGACGGCTTCGGCATCCACACCCTGTTGTCCGTCAACCGGAATTTCCCCCGGATGTATCAGAGCTTCATTTTTGTCTCGGTGGCGGTGGCCGATTCCGGCGTTTTCAAGGGCGTCGACGGGATCGCCTGCCTCGAGGACTCGAACCAAAAGATGCTGAAAAAATACGTCGACCTGGCCCGCCAGCTCGGATTGAAAGCGGATTTCCGGCTGGCCGTCGGAACGGATGTGGTCGAGGCGGGAACGCGGCTGTGCGCGGACACGGCCAAGGAGTTTCCCCGGTCGACGGTCTTTGCCGGTAAGATCATGTTCAAGCACGAGACGTTCTACCACAAGATCCTCCATAACGAAACGGCGTTCGCCATCCAGCGGAACTTGCATTGGGACGGGATCCCGGCGGTCATCCTCCCCATCCGGGTCCAGACCTAGGACCCGGCCCGAATTCGCCCCGCCCGGCGTTTCTTCGAGAATCTCCTGGAAATCGGCGCGGCCTTCCGCTATCCTATAGCTTCTCGGATGAAACTCAATCACTCTTCGAGCGAGGAGGAATGATGTCCCAACGGGTTCGTGTCCTCACGATTCTTGCCGTCTTTTTCGCCGTCCTGGCCATGGGCCTGGCTGAGGTCCCGCTGACGACCAAGGACCTCAACCAGTTCGCCTGGCGGTCGATCGGGCCCTGGAACTTCTCCGGACGGATCACCAACATCGCCGTGCCGCCGGGACAGAGCCAGTGCTATTACGTCCTGACCGCCTCGGGCGGCCTGTGGAAGACGACCGACGGCGGGATCCATTTCGAGCCCATCTTCGACAAGTACGGGACCATGACCATGGGCTACCTGGCCATCGCTCCCTCCGACCCCAAGACCCTCTACCTTGGGACGGGCGAGGTGTTCCATGCCCGGTCCGCCTATCACGGCAACGGCATGTGGAAGTCCGCGGACGCCGGAAAGTCCTGGACCCATATCGGGCTGGAGAAGAGCGGATACATCAACCGGGTGGCGGTCGACCCCCGCGACCCCGCGGTCGTGTACGTCGCGGCCGAGGGCGACCTCTACGGGGGCAAGCCGGGAGGGGAATACGGCCTGTACAAGACCACGGACGGCGGCCAGACCTGGAACCGCGTCCTGGACCTCAAGGACCGGGTCGTCGGAGATTTCGTCATGGACCCGGCGAACCCCGATGTCCTGATCGCCGCCGGCTACAAGATCTTCCGGACGACCTGGACGTTCCTCGACCGGCAAGCCGGGAACTTCCTCACCAAGACGACCGACGGCGGCCGGACCTGGAAGCGGCTCGAGGGCGGACTGCCCCTGGACCTCGAGACCGGCCGCGCCGGCCTGGCGATCTATCCCAAGAATCCCAAGATCGTCTACGTCCGGCTCGACGAGCAGGTCAATCTGGGCCTGAACGTCCGGGACGGCTCCGCCCTCTATCGTCCGGGCAGTCTATTCCGGGACGGGTTCTATCTCAACAAGCTGAAGACCTTCAAGATCGACCCGGAGCTTGCCCGCCTGGTCAAACTCACTCCGCTGGCCGCGGACAAGGAGCAGGACCTGGTCACGAAGGTCAATGACCTCATCAAGGACCTCGATTTCCAAAAGACCGTCGGCCCGGCGGACTGGACCGCGTTCAACGCCGCCGCCCGGAAAGCCCACCGGAAGGACAAGGACATCCTGGCCTCGATCGACGAGGCGGAGAAGCTCCTCAAGGGCGAGGCCGCGTACGCCGAGGCCCGCCGCAAGCTCAATGCCCTCGTCATCCTGGCCCTCCTGGCCGATTCACCCGGAGTGGAGATCACGGAGACGGTCACGGTCGTCGCCCCGGATCAGGCCAGGATCAACCCCGCCTTCGAGAACCTGTTGACCTTCGAGCCCAAGACGGCCAAGGACGGGAAGGAGCTCCTTGCGCGGCTGGGTGCGCTCCGGGCCGACCCCGAGCTCCTGGCCAAGCTCAAGGTCGACCCGGCCAAGGTCCTGGCCAAGGCCCGCGAGGTCTACAAGGACAAGAAGGACGTCATCGACAAGCTCAAGGCCGGGGACGACCTGGCCAAGGAGTACCAGGAAAGCGCCGGCCGGACGCAGGCGCTCAACCGCTACGTCCTGGAAGCCCTCTACGGCGGAGCTCTGGCCATCAACGAGCCGGTCAAGAAGGCCGGGATCATCTACCGGTCCGAAGACCAGGGCGAGACCTGGAAGAGGATGACGGAGTACAAGATGACGGGCGGCAGCGACATCGTCAACCAGGTCGAGGCCGGCTACTACGGCCGCCTGGAGGTCGACCCCAACAACGACCAGGTCCTCTGGTCCGTCGAGACGCGGACGACGGTCTCCCGCGACGGCGGCAAGACCTTCAAGTTCGCCGGCTGGGAGGGCAGCAAGAAGGCCCACGTGGACGCCCGGGCGGCCTGGATCGACCCGCTCAATTCGCAGCACATCCTGAACGCTAATGACGGCGGGCTCAGCGAAAGCTGGGACGGAGGCCAGCACTGGTCGCAGAAGGAGACGGTCAGCGCCCAGCAGTTCTACGACGTCGAGGTCGACCAGGAGCAGCCCTACAACGTCATGGGCGGCACCCAGGACAACGGCTGCTGGATAGGGCCCTCCCAGAACCGCAACGCCAACGGGGTCTTCCCCGCGGACTGGACGAACCTTCCCTCCGGCGACGGATTCTACGTGGTCCGGAACTGGTGGAACCCGGAATTCATCTACTGGGAGAGCCAGTTCGGCGCGTCCAGCTGGATGAACCTCAAGACCATGGAGAGGGGGAGCCTGGCCTACCGCAACACCGACGAGGAGAACGCCGCCGGCCGGCCCGCCCAGCGCTACCAATGGGATTCGCCCATCGTCCTCTCTCCCCATAACCCGGGGATCGTCTTCGTCTGCTCCCAGCACGTCCATCGCTCCCTCGGCCGCGGGGCGAAGGACACCTGGCAGACCATCAGCCCCGACCTGAGCAAGAACATCAAGGAGCGGCTCGACCTGTCGAAGAAGACGAACCTCCAATATGGCACTATCACCACGTTCGGCGAATCCCCCAAGAAGCCCGGTGTGTATTGGGCCGGAACGGACGACGGAAACCTCCAGATGAGCCCGGATTTCGGGACGACCTGGGTCAACATCACGGCCAAGTTTTATGACGCCCAGGGCCGGCCCCAGGCCGACATCAAGGGTGCCCGGATCCCCTTCGACCGCTGGGTGACGAAGGTCCTGCCCTCGAAGTTCGACGAGAAGACGTGCTACGTCGGCTTCTCCGGATACCGGACCCACAATGAGGACACGACCTACCTCTTCGTGACCCGCGACCTGGGCGCCACCTGGGAGGACATCGGCCGGAACATGGCCCGGCCGGTCAACGACCTCGAGGAAGACCCGGACAACGCCTCGGTCCTGTACCTGGCCACGGATACCGGGCTGTTCGTCACCCTGGACAAGGGTCAGTCGTGGCTGAACATGTCGGAGTCGGCGCCCCACGTCATCATCAAGTCCCTGGCCGTCCAGGCCCGGGAGCGGGAGCTGGTCATCGGCACCTACGGCCGGGGCATCCACATCGCCGACATCTTCCCCTTCAAGGAGTTCAAGGACGAGGCCTTCAAGGATCCGGCCCGCCTGTTTGACATCGAGCCGGTCATATCCTGGAACCGCAGCGAGCGGCGGGGTCAGACCCTGGGCGAGTTCGCCAATGCCGAGAATCCGCCCGTGGGAGCGGCGATCTACTATCACCTCAAGTCCAAGGCCGACAAGGCGGTCATCACCGTCAAGGACCTGGAGGGCCAGCTCGTCCAGGAGATCTCCGGCCGGACCGACGCCGGACTGCAGCGGGCCTTCTGGGGCCTCAACCGGAGGACGGACGAGAGCCGTACGCGGGAGATGAGGTTCGAGGAGCGGATGCGGATGGGCCGGGTGGACCCGGGCCGCTACAAGGTCACGCTGACGGTCAACGGCAAGGACGTCGCGACCAAGGACCTCATAGTCAGCCCCGACCCCATCCTGGCGGGAGGACGGTGATCCAGAGGCCCGATCGCCGGGCTTCGGCCTGAAACAAAGGAGCCGTCGTGTTCGTTTTGAAAAAGATCCTGGCCGCATTCTTCATTCCTCCCGGCCTGTTCGTCACTCTCCTGGCCGGAGCGGCGGTCTGGCTCCTCATCAGGAAGCGGAAGGGCATCAAGCTCTTTGTCTTTCTCTTCGGCCTGGCAGTCCTCATCTGGGCCCTGTCCGCGGCCCCGGTCTCGGACATGCTGACCCGGTCCCTGGAAAAGGCCGTTCCCCAGCCCAGGAATCCTCAGGGCGACGTGATCATCGTCCTCCACGGGACGGGCCAGAGACTGGGACCCGCGGTTTCCCTGCAAGCCCAGCTCAAGGTTCCGCTCGTCCTCTGCGGCTACAACTACCTGGACGATTATCCCGAGGAGGAATCCCGCCTGAAGCGCAGCCTGCAGGCCTCCGGCATCCCGGAGGAGATGCTCATCATCGAGACAGAGAGCCGTGACACCCAGGAGAACATCCGCTTTTCCAAGGCTATCTGCCGGGAAAGGGGATTCTCGAAGCCGCTCGTCGTCACCTCGGCCTTTCACAGCCGCCGGGTCCGGCTGACCTGCCGGAAGCAGGATTTTCGGGCGGTGATCGTTCCCGTCAGCTACACCGTCCTGGGGCAGGGGATCCGCTACGGCTGGCGGGACTGGCTGCCCATGGCCGAAGGGCTCTACCAGACCTCGCTGGCCTTGAACGAATACCTCGGTCTGGTGTTCTACGGAATTGCCTATTGACGAGCTCCCAGTCGATGCCGGCCGGGATGCGGCTCTGAAATCGGGCGGAGGAGGACACATGAAACACACGGGCGGAGCGCTGCTCATCCTGCTCGTCCTGGCCGCCGGCTGCGCCAGGACGGCCAAGACAACTCAGGGGATCGCGTTCAAGGACGACGCCGCCTTCTTGGAGAAGCACACCCGGGTCGTTTTTCTGACCTCGCCGTCCGGGCTGGCCCGGGTGGCGCTCAACCCCGACCTCCAGGGACGGGTCATGACCAGCACCTCGGGCGGTCCGGACGGACCGAGCTTCGGCTGGATCAACCGCGAGCTCCTGGCCTCGGGCGCGAACAACCCCCACATGAACGCCTTCGGCGGAGAGGACCGGTTCTGGCTCGGTCCGGAGGGCGGCCAGTATGCCCTCTTCTTCAAGGCCGGCTCGGAGTTCAACCTGGAGAATTGGTTCACTCCGCCGCCGATCAACGAAGGCGAGTTTGAGATCTTCGACCGGGACCGCTACGCCGTGCATTTCCGCAAAGCGATGAGACTGGTCAATTATTCCGGCACGGTCTTCGACCTGGAGGTGGACCGCATCATCAAGCTCCTGGACCGGAAGGATGTCGGGGTCCTGGGCGTAGAGGTCCCGGAAGGCGCGGCCATGGTCGCCTTCCAATCGGACAACCGACTGACAAACGCCGGGACCGAGCCCTGGGTCAAGGAGACCGGGCTTTTATCCGTTTGGATCCTGGGTATGTTCAACCCTTCGCCGGAGACGACCGTGGTTGTCCCCTTCAAGCCCGGGGCCGAGTCCGAGCTCGGCCCGGTCGTGAACGACGCCTATTTCGGCAAGGTGCCGGCCGACCGGCTGAAGGTCGATGATGGGGTGCTGTTTTTCAAGGGGGACGGCGCCTTCCGAAGCAAGATCGGGATCTCGCCCCAGCGGGCCAAGCCCGTCCTGGGAAGCTACGATGCCGGCAGCGGGGTGCTGACCATCGTCCTGTTCACCGGGCCCGGGGACCGGACGGACTACGTGAATTCGATGTGGGAGATCCAGGACAAACCATACGGGGGCGACGCGGCCAACAGCTATAACGACGGCCCGGCTTCGCCCGGCGCCAAGCCGCTCGGCCCGTTCTACGAGCTGGAATCATCCTCCCCGGCCGCTGCTCTGGCCCCGGGCGAGACCCTTGGCCACATCCATACGACCATGCATTTCCAGGGGCCGGAGTCTGTCTTGGACCGGATCGCCCGGCAGGCCTTGGGCGTCGGACTGGAGAGAATCAAGCAGGCCTTCGCCCGCTAGAAAAGGGTCGGGAAAAGACGGCGGCCTGCCTTCAAGGGCTGACCTTGATCATCACCACGCCGTGGGAGGGGACCGCGGCCGAAAAGCCCCCGGCGAACTTGCCCAGGTCTTTTTTCAGCCACAGGTCGCGGACCAGGGCCGAGGTCTTGTTCGGATAGCCGATCTCCGTCCATTTCACGGCGATCTTGGCCTCGGCCTCGCCCCGGTTGAGGAGGATGACCGCCCGGTTGCCGTCGGCCAGCTCCTTGGACCAGACCTCGATGTCCCCGTCATCCCGGACCTTGCGGCCCTGCCGGCCGAGCGGGTCTTGATCGACGGCGATGACTTCCGTGTTGGTCAGGATGTCGCGGACCTCAGGGGTCATGGAGCGCAGGTCGTTGCCGGCCATGAGCGGAGCGGCCAGCAGGCACCACAGGCTGAAATGGGCCCGGTATTCGGTCGCGGTCATGCCGCCGTTCCCCACCTCAAGCATGTCCGGGTCGTTCCAATGTCCGGGGCCGGCCGCGGATTCCAGTCCGACTTGAAGGTCGAGGATCTGGACGACGCCCAGGCCGCCCCAGTCCTTCTTGCAGACCCAGCAGTCCTGGATGTCGCCCGTCGTGCGCCACAGGTTGCCGATGTCCCGGGCCCAGGTCCAGGGCTTGGTGCTGCCCCATTCGCAGAGGCTGTAGACGATCGGCCGGCCGCAGACGGCCAGGGCGTCCCGCATCCGCGAGTAGGCCGCCGTCGAATTCTGGCCGCCATTGTTGCACCAATCGTATTTCAAGTAGTCCACGCCCCAGGCGGCGTACTGCCGGGCATCCTGGAATTCATAGCCCCAGCTCCCGGGACGGCCCTGGCAGGTCTTTGTCCCGGCGTCGGAATAGATCCCGAACTTCAGCCCCAAGGAATGGACGTAATCCGCCAGGGCCTTCATTCCCGAGGGAAAAGCTTTTTCGTCGATGAGAATATTGCCGGCGGCGTCCCGGGCGACCTGCCAGCAGTCGTCGATGACGATATACCCGTAGCCGGCGTCCTTCATTCCGCTGGACACCATCGCCTGAGCCATCTCGCGGACGATCTGCTCGTTGATCTCGCAGCCGAACTTGTTCCAGCTGTTCCAGCCCATGGGCGGGGTCAGGGCCAGGCCGTTGTCCAGAGCCCGGATGGCCTGATGGCTCAGCAGAAGGCCGGCGAGCAGGGCCAGGCCGAACAGGACTTTGGACAGGGGTTTTCGATTCATTGTCTGCTCCTTAGGAGATATGGTTTAATATATAGCACAACTGGCGCATGGGAAAGAAGTCAATCGTCGTCCGCCCGGAGCGGATCGGCGAAAGCTGACGATGGAGGAGAGGAAGCCATGACCCGGCGGATGATGACAATGGTTGTCCTGATCATCGCCCTGAGCCTGGGCGGGGGAGGAGCGGCCGCGGCTTCGGCGCCGCAGGACCGAAGCGCCGAGGACGGGGTCCGCGCGGCGCTCGACGCATTCCAAAAGGGAGTCGAAGCCGGAGACAAGGACTTGGGGCGGCGTCTCGCTGCTAAGGATTTTGTTGCTTCCTTCGTTCCTTTATACAACATGCTGGCCGATGTCTATAGCCGCAACCGGCTGGCCTTCCCCGTCAAGATCGGGCACGTCAAGATCCTCCAGGACGGCCGGGCTAAGGCGGAAACTCGGATCAATCCCGGCGAGGACCTGTTCGTGTTCACCCTGATCATGGAAGGCGGGAGCTGGAAGTTCAGCCACATGGAAGGCATTCTCCTTCCGGTTTTCGAGCCGCCTTCCGTGCCGGCGTCCTCGGTTTGCGCCATCCCCCCGGACAAGGTGAAATGGATGATGTGCGAACAGGAGGTCGCCTTCCGAGCGAGCGTCTTCGAGGCGCTGCGCCGGGCGGCCGGGCCGGCCGCGGCCCGGGCCTTCTTCGTGAACCAGGCCGCAGGCTTTCGGGTCGCCATGGACGCCTGGCTCCCGTTTCTCGAGGGCGCGGCCCAATTCGCTGTGTTCTACGGGATCATCGAGGAAAACTACTACGGCTCAAAGTATATCCTGACCAAGGCGGGGATGGACGAGGCGGAGATCCGCTTCAGTCCGCTTCAGGAGCTGGAGGTGATGAAGATCGCCGTCTTTTGGCCCAAGATGTCCCTGGAGGAGCACCAGTCGCTCTACCGGGACATCATGACGGAGCGCGCCCGGGTCTGCGGATTGGACCTGGGGGTTGATTTCGAGGGAACGAGCTGCACCCTCAGGCTCAAGAGGAGCAAGGCTCAGCCCATCAAATGATTTGACAACATCCGGACGGTATGCTATAAAACCGCCCAAATGCGAAACGCGGTTTCAAGGATCAGGACGAAAAGGGAAGGCACTCTTCTCTCAACCCGCCGATCCGTCCGCCGTTTTCCGCAGCATCCTGGCTGCATGATCATGTGAAGCCCGGATACCCCGCGCTCCAGGCCGGAGGCGGGTATTCGGGATAACCCCTCACTCACACGATTCCCGGCCTGTCTTTTCCTGTTGTGAAATCCTGCCCAGGAGGCTTGCTGTGTCAAATTCGTATTTCGGAGACTTCCATCTTGAGACCCTGGCCCTGCACGCCGGTCATGACTTGGACTCGACTCGCTCCCGCGGAATCCCCGTCTATCGGACCAGCTCCTATGTCTTTCAAAGCACCGCCCAAGCGGCGGACCTGTTCGCCCTCAAGGGGAAGGGGCATATCTACTCCCGAATCAGCAACCCGACGACGGAGCTCCTCGAGCGGCGGGTGAGCGCCCTCGAGGCCGGCCGCGCCTCGGTGGCCTTGGCCTCGGGGACGGCCGCGGTTTTTTCGACGATCATCACCCTGGCCCAAGCGGGCGACGAGATCCTGGCGGCCGACAACCTCTACGGCGGGACGGCCACCCAATTCGACGCCATCCTGCCTCAGCTGGGGATCCGCACCCGGTTCCTCGACCCTCGGGACCCCGGCCGCTGGGAGGAGGCCGTCACGGCCCAAACGAGGGCGTTCTACGTCGAAACGATCGGCAATCCGGCCCTGGACGTCACCGACATCGGAGCCATGGCCGAGGCGGCCCATCGGCACGGGTTGCCCCTGATCGTGGACGGCACGTTCACCACACCCTATCTCCTGCGGACCATCGAGCACGGGGCGGACATCGTCGTCAATTCCCTGACCAAGTGGCTGGGCGGACACGGGGCGGCGATCGGCGGGGTCGTGACCGAAGCCGGAACATTCGACTGGTCGGCCGGCCGGCATCCGCTCTTCACCGAACCGGATGCGAATTATCACGGCCTGCGCTGGGCGTCGGACCTGCCTCCGGCGCTTCAGCCCGAAACGTTCACCCAGAGGCTTCGGACCGTGCCCCTTCGTAACTTGGGCGCGTGCCTCTCCCCGGACAATGCCTGGATTTTTCTCCAAGGAATCGAAACGCTTCCCCTGAGGATGGCCCGCCATTGCCGCAACGCCCTGGCCGTGGCCCGTCATCTCGCCGGGCATCCCCGGGTGCGATGGGTCCGCTATCCCGGCCTGCCTGGAGACCCGTCACGGGAAACCGCCCGCCGGTACCTCAAAAAAGGATGCGGGGGCATGGTGGTCATCGGGCTCAAGGGAGAGTATGACGCCGCCGCGACCCTGATCGATCACATCAAGTTGTTTTCCCATCTGGCCAATGTCGGCGACGCTAAGAGCCTCATCCTGCACCCGGCCAGCACGACCCATGCCCAGCTGTCCGAGGAGCAGAGGCGCGCCGGCGGAGTGACTCCGGAGCTCGTCCGCTTGTCGATCGGGCTGGAGCATCCCGACGACCTCATCGCGGCCCTGGACGAAGCGCTGGCTCTGACCAAAGGAGACTAGGCCATGACCATCATCATTCCCAAAAACTACCACCTGTGCCAGGCCCTCCAAGAGCGCCGGATCCTCTGCGTGGACGCCGAGGATGCGCTCCACGAGGATATCCGCGCCCTGCGCATCGGCATCCTGAACATCATGCCCAAGGCCGAGGCCTACGAGTTCAGCCTGCTCCACGCCTTGGGCCGGTCCATCCTGCAGATCGACCCGGTCTGGATCCGGCTCGAGACCCACACCTATAAAAGCAGCGACTGGGAGCACCTGAAAAGCCTGTACCTGACCTTTGACGAGGCGGTCGGCCGCAGCGAGCTGGACGGGCTCATCCTGACCGGGGCTCCGGTCGAGGACATCCCCTTCGCAGACGTGATCTACTGGAGCGAGGTCCGGGACATCCTCGACTACGCCTGGCGGCACATCCCCGCGACCCTCGGCATCTGCTGGGGAGGTCTGGCCCTGGCCAAAAGGCTGGGCATCGAGAAAACCGTGTTTCCGAAGAAGCTGTTCGGAGTTTTTGAGACGCGCAACTTGGATCCGCGGCACAGGATCACCGGCGAGATGGACGACGTCTTCTGGTGTCCGCAAAGCCGCTTCTCGGGGATTCCCGACCAGTCCATGATCCAGGCCAGGGACAGAGGCGCGGTCAACCTTCTGGCCTACTCGGCCGAAGCGGGCTACACCATTTTCGAGAGCGCGGATCACCGCACCCTGATGCACCTGGGACACCCCGAATACAACGCCCAGAGGCTGGTCGATGAATATCTGCGCGACCTCCAGGCCGGGAAGCCCGGCGTCGAGCCGCCGAAGAACCTCTCCCTGGAGAATCCGGTCAACCGGTGGAAGGGACAGGGGACGGAATTCTTTTCCCAATGGCTCCGGTACATCCACGAACGCGTCTCGTTCCAGGACCGGCCGGCGTCCGTCCTGCGCGCTGAGCCGCCCGCAGACGAAACACATCGTTCCAAGGAGGACTCCCATGCCAAGCTCTGATTCTCGAGCGGCCGGACCCGGGGTCAAAGCGGCGGTGCTGGGCTGCACCGGCCTGGTCGGCCAGCAGTTCATCCGGATGCTCGACGGCCATCCGGATTTCGAGGTCGTCACCCTGACCTCCTCCCCGCGATCGGCCGGGAAGCGTTATGCACAAGCCGTTTGCTGGGCGGCGGGGGGCGATGTCCCGGATCTTGCCGGCCAACTCGAGGTCCAGCCCGGCCAGGCTGAAGTCATCGCGGCCGGAGGCGCCCGGGTCGTGTTCAGCGCCTTGCCGCGGGAGGCGGCCGAGCGGGTCGAACCCGAGCTGAGACAGCTCGGTCTGTTCGTCTTTACCAACGCCTCCTGCCGCCGTCTGGACACGGATGTTCCGGTTCTCGTTCCGGAGGTCAATCCCGGCCACCTCGAGCTCGCCCGGGGCCAGGCCGCGGCGTTCGGCGGGGCGATCGTGACCAACTCCAACTGCTCGACCGCGGGACTGGTCCTGGTCCTCAAGCCGCTCCTCGGTTTGGGACTCGAGTCGGTCACGGTCTCGACCTTTCAGGCGATCTCCGGCGCCGGCCGGCGGGGACTGGCGGCCTTGGACATCGCGGCCAACGTCATCCCCTTCATCAGGGACGAGGAAGA
>Ga0209254_10000183_pt1 | contig 44454 bp, 37 predicted proteins | sample FrelakmetDIP11DI_FD_187148 | JGI IMG/M metagenome (GOLD analysis project Ga0209254, IMG submission 187148) | Freshwater lake sediment microbial communities from the University of Notre Dame, USA, for methane emissions studies - DIP11 DI (SPAdes)... | ecosystem: Environmental > Aquatic >... | reverse complement strand
GAACCCCCGACCCGCGCATTACGAATGCGCTGCTCTACCAGCTGAGCTACTCCGGCGGGAGGGGCGCGCAGTATACGGACTCGGCCCCGGGTCGTGAAGGTCAAGCCTTCTGCCGCAATCGGAACACGACGTCCACGCTCGCGATCTCGGTGCCCGGCGGCAGCTCCGGCAGACGTGCGAACACCAGGTCCTCCGGGCGGATGTCGGTCATCTCGCCGGTGTCGAGGTTCTGGAAGTGATGATGGGGCGCCATCGTCGAATCGTAGACGCAGCGCTCGGGATCGGCGTGGATCTCGCGCGCGAGTCCCTCCGCCACGAACAGGTTGAGGGTGTTGTAGACCGTGGCCTTCGACACGTGACCCGTGTTCTCGCGCAGGGCGGCGAGGATCTGCTCCGCCGTCATGTGACGCGGCGCCGTGAGCAGCAGCTGCGCGACGCGCAGGCGCTGCGAGGTCGGGCGGATGCCGCGATGCTCGAGGATGGAGCGGGCCAGGGAGGCCGCGTCCGCGGCGGGTGGTGAAGTGGCCATGACGCGCAATTATACGTCCGGACGGCCGGACGGCCACGATTTCGGCGCAAATCCGCCAGAAATCCGGGCGGACGCCGGCCGCCGGACCCCCTACTTTCCACGTCCGGGACTGCGGACGGGAGCTTGCCATGGACGGGCAACGTGGGTTCACCCTCGCCGAGGCGGTGTTCGTGCTGGCGATCGCGGCGGGGCTCGTCGGCTGGGGGCTGCCGGCCTTCCGCGACCTGCACCGCAATGCCGCCCGCACCCGCGAGGTCAACCAGCTGGTGCACGCCGTCCATTACGCCCGCCACGAGGCGATCAAGCGCAATGGCGTCGTGAGCCTCTGCCCGAGCACCGACGGGGCCGCGTGCGGGCCCGGCGGCACGCCCTGGGACCGCGGCTGGATCGTCTTCGTGAACACCGACGGAGACTCGCCGGCGGTTCGCGACCGCGACGAGGACCTGCTGCGCGCCTTCGCACCCTGGCCGGCCGGGACGGTGATCGCCAACCGCGGCACGCTCTCGTTCCGGCCGTTCGGCCAGGTCGGAGTCACCGCCACTTTCACGTTCTGCGACGAGCGCGGACCACCGGCCGCACGGGCCGTGATCATCAGCCAGACCGGGCGGCCGCGTGTCTCGCTGCTCGATCCCACGAGCAGGCCGCTCACATGCGACTGATCGCAGCCCTCCGCGGGTCCGGCGGATTCACGCTGGCCGAGGTGCTGGTGGCGCTCGTGGTGCTGTCGGTCGGCATGCTCGCGATCGTCGCCCTGCTGCTCGACGGCCTGCGCGGCAGCCGCCACGCGCGCGAGCACACCCAGGCCGTCGATCTCGCCGCCGACATCGCCGAGCGCATGCGCGCCAACCGGGCGGGCGGCGTCGCCTACGACACGACGGACGGCACGCCCGCGCCGCGGCTCGACGCGGCCTGCGAGCGGGCGGATGCCGGCTGCGATCCACAGGCCATGGCCGGCAACGACCTGCGGCGCTGGCTCGACTCCGTCGAGGCCACACTGCCGGACGCCGCCGGCAGCGTCGCGGTCGTGCCGCAGGCCGATGCGTTGCTCCGCTGCACGATCGCCGTGACCTGGACACAGAGCGGCGACGACAGTCGCGCCACCTACCGCCTGGCGGTGGACCTGTGATCGCCCGGGGTCATGCGGCGCGGGTTGCTCGTGCGCGCGCGCGGCGCTGCGGCGTGGGCCTCGTCGAGCTGCTGCTCGCCATGACCATCAGCCTGCTGCTCGTCGGGGGCTCGGTGACGGTGTTCCTCGAGTCCCGCGACGCGCACGCGGCCCTGGAAACCACGGCGCGCCTGCAGGAGGTCGGCCGCTACGCGCTCGCGGTGATCGAGAGCGACGTGCGCATGGCCGGCTACCTCGGGTTGATGAGCCGACCCGAGCTGGTGACCAATCTCGGCGGCCCGCTCACGGGCCCGGCCGGCGCCCCCGCCGCGCTCCGGGGCTGCACGGACCACTGGGCGACCGATCTCTCGAAACGGCTGGACGGCTGGGACCACTCGGACGGCTCCTGGCCGCTGGCCGCCGACTGCCGTCCCTTCGGGCGCTGGCGGGCCTCCACCGACGGACTCGTCGTGCGGCGGGCGAGCGCCGAGCGGCTCGCACAATCCACGGCCGGCCTGAAGGAATTCCATCGGCACGTGCTGATCGTGAGCAGCCACACCTCCGGCCAGGTGTTCGTCGGCGACGCCGCCGGCACTATCCCGGCGGACTACGCCCAGTCGGACCCGGTGGATGCCCCACCCGGGGCGGACACGCGGCGGCTGCTGGTGCACGCCTATTACGTCAGCACGGATTCCTCGGAGGCCCGCGGTCACCCGTCGTTGCGTCGCAAGCGGCTCGTCGCAGGGCCGGCCGTGCAGGACGAAGAGATCATCCCCGGCGTCGAGGACCTGCAGGTGCAGTACGGCCTGGACGCGGACGGCGATGCCAGCGCCGACCGCTATGTGAATGCCGGCGAGTACGGTGACGGCGGGAAGATCGTGTCGGCACGGATCTGGCTGCGCATCCGGGCGGCCGGCCGCGACGTGGCCTGGGAGGACGCGAACCGCTACGCGTACGCCAACCAGGACGAGCGCGTGGGGCCCGATGAGCGCCAGTTCCGTCGCGTCGTAGTGAGCCGGACGATCAGCCTGCGCAATGCGCGCGACCCATGATCGCGCGGACCCGCTGCCCTCCTCCATGCCACGGCGCGCCGGCGCAGCGCGGCGTCGTGCTCGCTGTCGTGCTGGTGCTGCTGCTCGTGCTGACGATCCTCGGCGTGGCCGGGGCCGGTACCGCCGTGCTGGAACTGCGGCTCGCGGGCAACGCGCGGGCGCAGGAACGTGCCTTCGCCGCAGCCGAGCACGCCACCGGCCAGGCCGTGGCCACGGCCGACCTCGACACGCGCCACAGCCGGGCCGACCCCGGGCGGCCGGCGTGTGGCGACGCCTGCACCACGCCCACGACCGGCGACCCCTACGACTACGACGTGTACTACGACGGGAGCCCGGGCAGCACGCCGGCGCCGGACGGCGGCTACTCGCTCGCCGCCGGACTGCAGGCCCACCACTTCGTCGTCGAGAGCACGGGCGCATCCGGCGCCGGGGCCCGCTCCGAGCACGTCCAGGGTTTCTATGTCGTCGGCCCCGCCGACGACTGATCCCGCACCTGCCGCAGGAGTTCACGATGCAACCCAAGCCACAGGTTCCGCTGGCGCTCAGTACCCGACGTGCCAGGCTGCCCGCACGGACGATCGTGGCAGCGCTCCGCGCCTTCGCGGTGCTGGCGCTCGCTGCGCCGACCGGGGTCAGGGCGGACGACACGGAAGTGTTCTTCGCGGACGGCGGGGAACCGGGCTCGGATTCGACCAGGGTCCTGCTGGTGCTGCCGTCGAGCCGCGCCATGGGCTGTCCGATCGGGTCCGCGATTCCCTGCGATACGGCCGTGCACGACGGCACGAGCCGCACGGATGTCCTCAGGGCCGCGCTCGCCCGCGTCATGGAGAGCCATGCCGCCTCGGAAGTGGGCATCGGTCTCATGCGCGGCAACGACGACGGCCGGGACTCGGCCCGGGGCGGATTCGTCGCGCAGGAGATCGCGCCCCTGACGCGCGAGCGCGTCGCAGAACTCGAGCGATGGATCTGTGCGCCGGACATGGATCCGGCACGCTGCCAACGGGTGATCCCGGCAAGCGGCGGGCCCGGCCAGCCGATGCTGGCGACGTCGAACGATGCCGGGTTCTGCGCGGTCGACGGATCCGGGCGGCCGGACTGCCGCGACCGGCGCGCCCGAGGAGGAATGCCGCTGACCGAGCTGCTGTTCGAAGCCAATCGCTATTTCGCCGGGCGCCGGCCCGCATGGGGCACACGGTCCATCATCGGACCGGGCCACCCGTTCCCGGGCGCCGGCTACGATCCCGCATCCGTCTGGGGACCGGCGACCGTCGATTGGCGGGAGTGCGCTGGCGACGCGTTGCGGTGCCGCTATCGCAGCCCGGCCCGGGAGTGCGCGCGCAACATCGTCGTGATCCTGTCCGATGGCGTGCTCGCGCCGGACCGCGGCAACGACAGCGGTCGCGAGTCCATCGCGAACTCGGCCGGCGACCCGGCGCCGTACGACCGGTGGTTCAAGGTCTACGACGACCCCGCGGGCCTGACCGCCGGCACCGGCGCGGATGGCTGCAGCACGAACCCCGGGATCGAGTATCCGGTCGTCGATCCTGCGACCGGCGTTGCAGCCTTCGACGCGATCAGTCACTGCGCCGACGACCTCGCCTACTCGATGCGCAGCGGCGGCTTCGTCGATGGCCTACGGTCCGCACAGGTACTCACGCACACCGTGGCCCTCGACCTCGCCGCCGCGACCCGCGCCGAGGGCGTCCGTCCGGAGGCACCGCTCGAACTGTTGCGGCTGGTGGCGCGCGCCGGTGGGGGCCGGTTCCACACCGTGGACTGCGCGGGCTGCACGCCCGCACAGGCGGCGAACGACCTCGCCGTCGTGCTGACCCGGATCATCCGCGAGGCCGCGGCCGCGGGCGCCTCGTTCGGCTCGCCCGCCGTGCCGGTCAACGCATTCAACCGCGCCGAGAACCTCGACGAGCTGTACCTGTCGGTGTTCCGTCCAACGGGGACCCAGCGCTGGAAGGGCAACGTCAAGAAGTACCGGCTGGGCGCCAACGGCGACGTCCTCGGGCGCGGCGACGCACTCGCGGTCAACCCGCTCACGGGACGGTTCCTGCCCGGCGTCGGCAGCCTCTGGCCGTCGGAGCCGGCCGTCGCGGACGGCGACGACGTCCTCGAGGGCGGCGCGGCGCATGGACTGCCGGAGCCCGCCCGCCGGCGCATCTACACAAACGAGGACGGCGCGGCCGCGAGCGACCTGAAGCTCCACGACATCGAGCACGTCGCGCGGCGCGCCGATGCAGCGGATGTGCTCGGCTACGCCGCCGCAGGCCTCACGCCGCCGCCCTGCCCGGCGGCTCCCGCCGACGTCGCAGCGGACCGCGACAGCCCGGCCGTGTGCCAGCTGATCGCGTGGATCCGCGGCGCCGACGTCGCCGACGAGGTCCCGCAAGCGGCCGAGGACCGGCCCGCCGGCAACGGCGACTTCAGCGAGCCGCGGTACGACATGGGCGACCCGCTGCACGCGCGACCGCTGGTTGTGACCTACGGCGGCGATGCCGCACATCCGCGGTCGGTGGTCTATGCGGTCACCAACGACGGCGCGCTCCACGCCCTCGACCCGGACAGCGGCCGCGAGCGCTGGGCATTCATGCCGTGGGACCGCCTGGGCCGCATGCTGTCCCTGTATCGCGATGCGGCGGCGCGGCCGCGGACTTCGCTCGGCCTCGACGGCGCGTTGCGCGTGCTCAGGCTCGACCGCAATCGCAACGGCATCGTCGAGCCGGCAGCCGACGGCTCGGGCGACCGCGTCGTGCTGTATTTCGGCATGCGCCGTGGCGGACGCAACTACTACGCCGTGGACGTCACCGAGGTCGGCCGGGGCGATCCGGCCGGCGACGCGCCGAAGCTGCTCTGGATCGCCGGGCCGGTGGGCGAGGCGGGCATCCCGCCGGAGCGGCAGTTGCCGCTGATCGGCCAGACGTGGTCGCGACCCGTCGTGGGTCGACTGAGAGTGCCGGGACACCGCGGCCTCGATGATTTCGTGCTGTTGTTCGCGGGTGGGTACGACCCGGCCAGCCAGGACCGGCCGGACGGCACGCCCCAGCCACATGTCGACGACACGATTGGCACCGGCGTCTACGTGCTGGACGCCGTCACTGGCACCCGGCTGTGGCGCGCCGGCCCGGACGCCGCCGCCGACCTGCGGCTCGCGCGCATGTCGGCGGCCATGCCTGCCGACCTCGCGGCGCTCGACCTCACGGGCGACGGCTACCTCGACGCGGCCTACGTCGGGGACCTCAGGGGACGGCTCTGGCGGATCGACTTCGACCCGGCCGCCGCGACGGTGGCCGGGCTCGCGACCGGCGGCATGCTGGCTGACCTTGGCGGCCCCGGAGTCGCCGGCGCACGCAGGTTCTTCGCGTCGCCCGACGTATCCGCGGTGATCCACGCCGGACGCCGCTGGCTCAACGTCGCGATCGGCTCCGGCAACCGCGAGATGCCGCTGTCCGACCGGGCGACCGAGGATCGCCTGTACAGCATCCGCGACTACGCGGGTGCTGCGCGCCGCGACTGGTCGACCGTCGTCCCGGTCACGGAGGCAGGCCTCACCGACGTCACGCCCGACGTCGCGGCCGCGATCGTCCAGGCGCCGGTGCCCGCCGGAGCGCCGGGCTGGATGCTCAGGCTGGGGACAGTGCCCGGCGAGAAGGCCCTCTCGCCGTCGCGGACCATCGACCAAACGATCTTCTTCCCGACCTTCGTCCCCGGCGGCGGGGCCGACAGCGACGACGGTGCGGACGCCTGCAGCGTTGCCCGCGGCTACAACCACCTCTACCAGATCAGCGTGCTGGACGGGAGACCGGGCCCGCAGCTGAAGGAAGCGGTGCACGACCTCGCCGCGAACGGCCTCGCCATCCGCCTCGCGCAGCCCGGCATCGCACCGGAGCCCGTGTTCCTGTTCCCCGGCGCCGGGGCGGCAGCAGGCGCCGACGCCGCGCGCCCGCCACCGTTGTGCCTCGTCGGCGCGGAGTCCTGCGGCAGCATCGCCGGCGCGGCGCCACGACGCACCTACTGGCGACAGCGAGGCGCGGAGTGATGCGCCCGCGCGTCGGGCTGGCCGCTGTGCCGCTCCGTGGGAAGCGGGCGCGCGGGGTGACCCTGATCGAGCTGCTCGTGGCGCTGGTGCTGCTCGCCATCCTGGCCGGACTCGCGATACCGAGCTACCGCGGCTACGTGTTGCGGGCCAACCGGACCGAGGCTCGCGCCGTCCTGCTCGCCCTGGCCACCGCCCAGGAGAAGTTCCATCTCATGTGCGGCACCTACGCCGCGGACCTCGATCCCGGCCGGGCGTCCGACTGCGATGGTCGCAGCCTGCGGTTCCCGGCGAGCAGCGAGCGCGGCTACTACACGATCGCGATCACGGCGGCCGACGCCGCCGGCTGGACGGCCTCGGCGCTTCCCGACGGAGCGCCGCAATCCGAGGACGATGCCTGCCGCGAGTTCGGGCTCGACGGCACCGGCATCAAGAGCGCCGGGGACGCCGCCGGCCGGGACAGCGCGGCCGCGTGCTGGAGCCGCTGACCGCGGCTTCCCGGCCCATGCGGCGCGACGACGCAGGCCGTTCAGCCCGGCCGCGGCGCCCGCAGTTCCCGGGGCAGCGCGAACACCACGCTCTCCTCGCGCCCGACGACTTCCTCGGCGTCCTGCCCGCCCCACTCGCGCAGTCGCGCCACCACCCGCTGCACCAGCAGCTCGGGCGCCGACGCGCCGGCCGTGACGCCCACGGTGCGGGCGCCCGCGAACCACTCGGACCGCAGGTCCTCCGGCCCGTCGACCAGGTAGCCCGGCTTGCCGGCCTTGTCGGCGATCTCCCGGAGCCGGTTCGAGTTCGAGCTGGTCTGCGAGCCCACCACCACCACGACATCGCAGCGCTCGACCAGGCCCTTCACCGCGTCCTGGCGGTTCTGCGTCGCGTAGCAGATGTCCTCCTTGCGCGGCGTGGCGAGCGTCGGGAAGCGGCGCCCGAGCGCCTCGAGCACGTCGGCCGTGTCGTCCACCGACAGCGTCGTCTGCGTGACGACGCCGACGCGGGACGGGTCGCGCACCTCGAGCCGCTCGACGTCCGCGACGTCCTCGACGAGGCTGATGCGGCCGCCCTGCGACGCGTCGAACTGCCCCATCGTGCCCTCGACCTCCGGGTGGCCCTCGTGTCCGATCAGGATGACGTCGCGGCCGTCGCGGCCGTAGCGCGACACCTCCATGTGCACCTTGGTCACCAGCGGACAGGTGGCGTCGAACACCCGCAGGCCGCGCCGGCGCGCCTCCGCCTGCACCGCCTTCGACACGCCGTGTGCGCTGAAGATCACCGTGGCGTCGCCGGGCACCTCGTCGAGGTCCTCGACGAACACGGCGCCGAGCCCGCGCAGCCGGTCGACCACGAAGCGGTTGTGCACCACCTCGTGCCGCACGTAGATCGGCGCGCCGAACAGCTCGAGCGCACGCTCGACGATGTCGATGGCGCGGTCCACACCGGCGCAGAAGCCGCGCGGGTTGGCGAGCAGGATCTTCACCGCCGCTCGCGGAACGCGTCCAGGATCAGCAGCCCCGCCCCGATCGTGATCGCGCTGTCGGCGATGTTGAACGCCGGGAAGTACGCGGCGCCCCAGTGCAGGTGGATGAAGTCCACGACATAGCCGTGGACGATGCGGTCGATGACGTTGCCGAGCGCGCCGCCGAGGATCAGGGCCAGCGCGAGCGGCAGCAGCTTCTCGCCGCGGGGCGTGCGCCAGACCCACACCAGCAGCGTCACGCTCACCACGAAGGCGAGGCCGATGAAGAACCATCGCTGCCAGCCCGAGGCCCCGGCCAGCAGGCTGAACGCCGCTCCCGTGTTGTGCAGCCGCGTGAAGTCCAGCACCGGCAGCACCTCGACCCGCTCGTACAGGTCGAGGAAACGGGTCGAGAGGAATTTCGTAGCCTGGTCGAGCGCGATGACCGCCACCGACAGCCACAACCACGCTGCCGGGTGCGTGCGCTGCACCGCCCCCGGCGCGGGGGCGGTCGCCGGGACCGGCTGCTGTTCCGTGCTCATCTCAGGCGAAGCGCCGGGTCTCGCCGGCGCCGTCCACATTGACCACGCAGCGTGCGCAGAGCTCGGGGTGGGTGGGGTCGGACCCCACGTCCGCGCGCTTGTGCCAGCAGCGCACGCATTTCGTCGCCGTCGCGGGCCGCACGCGCACCCACAGGCCGGTCTCGCCGGACGCGGCGGCGATGGCGTCGGCCGGCCGCACCTCGGCCGGATGAACGTGGGCCTCGGAGGTGATCAGCGCGAAGCGCAGCTCCTCGCCGAGCGGCGCCAGCGCGGCGCACGTCGCCGGCGCGGCATAGAGATCCACGACGGCGTCGAGCGGCGCGCCGATTTCCCCCGCGACGCGCAGCCGCTCGAGCTCGCGCAGCACCGCGGCGCGGACCTCGAGGGCGGCCGCCCAGTCCACCGTGGTCGCCGCGGCCTCGCCGCCGGGCAGTTCCGCCCAGGCCGAGAGGAACACGGACTCCGGCCGCTGGCCGGGCATGTGCCGCCAGATCTCCTCCGCCGTGAACGACAGTACCGGTGCGAGCCAGCGCACCATCGCCTCGAGCACGTGCTGCATGGCGGTCTGCGCCGAGCGCCGCGGCAGGCCCCGCGCCGGCGTCGTGTAGAGGCGGTCCTTGATCACGTCGAGGTAGAAGCCGCCCATGTCCACCACGCAGAAGTTGTGCACCTTCTGGTAGATGAGGTGGAAGTCGTAGTCGCGGTAGGCGGCGATCACCTCGGCCTGCAGCTCGCGCGTGCGCGCGATCGCCCAGCGGTCGAGGTCCACGAGGCCCGCGGGCGGCATGGCGTCGCGCGCCGGGTCGAAGCCCGCGAGGTTGCCGAGCAGGAAGCGCGCGGTGTTGCGGATGCGTCGGTAGGAGTCCGACATCCGCTTCAGGATCTCGTCCGACACGCTGATCTCGTTGGCGTAGTCGGTCGAGGCCACCCACAGGCGCAGCACGTCGGCGCCGAGCGTGCTCACCACCTTCTGCGGCAGCACCACGTTGCCGAGCGACTTCGACATCTTGCGGCCCTTCTCGTCCACCGTGAAGCCGTGCGTGAGCACGGCCTTGTAAGGCGCGTGGCCCTTCTGGGCGACGGCGGTGAGCAGCGAGCTCTGGAACCAGCCGCGGTGCTGGTCGGAGCCCTCGAGATACAGGTCGGCCGGGTTCAGCACCTCGGGCCGCAGCTTCGTGACGCAATGGTGGGAGACGCCCGAGTCCACCCAGACGTCCATGATGTCGGGCACTTTCTCGTAGTGCTCCGCCTCCGCGCCGAGCAGCTCGCGGGGGTCGAGGTCGAACCAGGCGTCGATGCCGCCCTGCTCCACCCACGTCGCGACCTGCTCGACGAGCTCGGGCGTGCGCGGATGCACCTCGCCCGTCTCGCGGTGCGCGAAGAGCGCGAGCGGCACGCCCCAGCGCCGCTGGCGGGAGATGCACCAGTCGGGGCGCCCGGCGATCATGCCGGTGATGCGCTGCTCGCCCCAGTCGGGCATCCAGTGCACCTTGCGGATCTCCTCGAGCGCCGCCTCGCGCAGGCCCGCCTGCTCCATGCTGATGAACCACTGCGGCGTGGCCCGGAAGATGACCGGCGTCTTGTGGCGCCAGCAGTGCGGATAGCTGTGGCGGAACGGCTCGTGGTGCAGCAGCGTGCCGCGCTCGCCGAGCACGGCGACCACCCGCGGATTGGCGTCGAACACCTTCTCGCCGGCAAACAGCGGCGTGGCGGGCAGGAAGCGGCCGTCGCTGCCGACCGGGTTGTCCACGGGCAGGCCGTAGCGCTGGCCGACGACGAAGTCCTCCTGGCCGTGGCCCGGGGCCGTGTGCACTGCGCCCGTGCCGCTGTCGAGCGTGACGTGCTCCCCCAGGATCACCGGCACCTCGCGCTCGTAGAACGGGTGGCGCAGGCGCAGCCCCTCGAGCGCGGCGCCCGTCGCGCGCGCCACTTCGCGCGGTCCGGTCGCTGCCGCGCGCGCGAGCACCGATGCGGCGAGCTCGGTCGCGAGCAGCAGCAGCTCGGCGCCGGCCGCCGACTCGACCGCGAGCAGCGAATACTCGAATTCGGGATGCAGCGCCACGGCCTGGTTCGCCGGCAGCGTCCAGGGCGTCGTGGTCCAGATCACGATGCTCGCGCGCCGGTCGGGCAGCGCGGCGGCGCCGAACCGCCGCGCGAGGTCCGCGCGGTCCACGACCTCGAAGCGCACGTCGATCGACGGCGAGGTGCGCTCCTCGTACTCGACCTCCGCCTCGGCCAGCGCCGAACGGCAGTCCAGGCACCAGTGCACGGGCTTGTAGCCCTTGTAGAGGTGCCCGTTGCGGATGATCTGCGCGAAGGCACGCAGCTGCTCCGCCTCGTAGCGCGGCTGCAGGGTGAGGTACGGGTCGTTCCAGTCGCCCATCACGCCGAGGCGGATGAAGTCGCGCCGCTGCACGTCCACCTGCTCGAGCGCAAACTCGCGGCACTTCTGGCGGAACGCCCTGGCGTCGAGCAGCTTCGCCTCCCGGCCGCCCGCCTTCTCCACCGCGTGCTCGATCGGCAGGCCGTGGCAGTCCCAGCCCGGCACGTAGGGCGCGTCGTGGCCGTCGAGCGTGCGCGACTTGACGATGATGTCCTTCAGGACCTTGTTGACCGCGTGGCCGATGTGGATCGCGCCGTTGGCGTACGGCGGCCCGTCGTGGAGCACGAACGGCGGGCGACCCTTCGCGACCTCGCGCAGCCGGCGGTACGTGCCGCGCTCCTCCCACCAGGCGAGCATCTCGGGCTCGCGGCGGGCCAGGTCGGCCTTCATCGGAAAGGCCGTATCGGGAAGGTTGACGGTGTGCTTGTAGTCGGCCATGGGAGGGCGGATGCGCGCGCGGCCTGCCAGTCTAACAAATGCCGAGCGCCCGCCTCGCCGCGGCCGCGTCCCGGTGCATCTGGGCCACCAGCGCGTCCAGCGACTCGAACTTCTGCTCGTCCCGCAGGCGCGCGACGAAGTCCACGTCGAGGTAGCGGCCGTAGAGGCTGCCGTCCCAGTCGAACAGGTGCACCTCGAGCAGCGGGTCGGTGCCGTCCACCGTGGGACGCGTGCCGAGGCTCGCCACGGCCGGGTGGTTGACGAGGCCGGCGCCGCTCGCCCGCACGGCGAAGATCCCCCACAACGGCACGACCTGGCGCTGCAGCGCCAGGTTGGCCGTCGGGAACCCGAGCTGCCGGCCCAGCTTCCTGCCGAGGCGCACGCGCCCGGCCATCCGGTAGGGGCGTCCGAGCAGCCGGGTCGCGCGATCGAGATCGCCGCGGTTCAACGCCTCGCGCACCAGCGAGCTGCTGACGCGCTCGCCGTCCACCAGGAACTGGCCGACCTCCGCCACCGTGAACCCGTGCACGGCGCCGGCCGCCCGCAGCGTCTCGATCGTGCCTTCCCGGCGGCGGGCGAAATGGAAGTCGTGACCCACCACCACGTGACGCACGCCGAGGCCCTCGACCAGCAGCCGGTCCACGAACTCCGCGGCCCCCATGCCCCGCATGCGGTCGTCGAAGCGCAGCACCACCGTCCGGTCCACGCCACAGGACTCGAGCGCGGCGAGCTTCTCGCGCAGCCGCGTGAGCCGCGAGGGCGCCGCGGTACCCTCGAAGTACTCGCGGGGCGTGGGCTCGAAGGTGACCACCACCGCCGGCAGGCCGAGCGCCGACGCCTGCGCCCGCAGCGCGGTGATGATGTGCTGGTGGCCGCGGTGCACGCCGTCGTAGTTGCCGATCGTAGCCACGCAGCCCCGGTGACGGGGCCCAAGGTTGTGCAAGCCTCGAACGAGGTCCATCGAAGGTGCCTGGCTCAGCCGGATGTGAGGACGCCGGCGGACGGTAGCAGATCCCCGCGCCCGGGAGCCGCGCTGGCCGCGACCCCGGGCCTGTCGGAGGAATTTACAGTTCCGGCCCTCCGCGCTCCGGGAACAACAGACAAGCCATTGATTTATGGAACCATTCCAGTATTGGCATCGTTCTTGCTTGTTCTGGCCTGCAGCGGTCACGTCCGCACCTAGACGCACGGATTCGATTCCACCGTCAGGTGCGCGTTGGCCGGCAAGGATGCCTCGGAGTACTGGTGCTCCTGCAACGCCGGATCGCGTGGGCAGGGGCGCGGGAACACAAATTGGCTTGCTTTACAGACGTATGGAGGGGTGAAGAATGAAGGTTTCAATGAATGTGCGCCGGACGGTTTCGCTGGCCCTGCTGGGCGGCGCGGCTCTCGGCGTGGGCACGACGGCCTCGGCCGAGGTGCTCTTCAACACCGGCGCTGCGGCGACCGCCACGATCGCCATCGGCGTCAATCCGGCGGGTCACCTGAACACGGCCGTGGGTAACGTCGTGGCCAACGCGGGCGCGACCGGCATCGCCTACAAGTTCGACCGCGACGGCTCTGGCCCGACGTTCCAGGACGCAACCTCACCGGGTTGCCTGTGCGAGGGTTGGGGCGTGTCGGCCGGCGCCGTGTCCGGGTTCGCCAGCGTCGACAATGGCGGCATCGGCAACATCACCGTGGACAGCTTCGTGGCGAACGCCGCGTCGATCACCTCGGCCGTGTCGCTGACGTCCCTGCCCGGGCTGTCGGTCACGCAGGTCTACCAGACCTCGGACAAGGCGCCGAGCGCCCTGTTCCGCGTCGACGTGACGATCAAGAACGACACCGCCGGGGACCTCACCGACGTCCGGTACGTGCGCGTGATGGACTGGGACGTGCCGCCCAGCGAGTTCGACGAGTATGTGACGATCAAGGGAACTGGCACGACGACGCTGCTCGAGCGTTCGCACAACGACGGCTTCGACATCCCCGACCCGCTCGTGATCACGGATCCGATCGATGCGGTGACGCTGGACGTGGACTTCACCGACTACTTCAGCGTGGCGTTCGAGGGGGACCACGGCGCGTACTTCAAGTTCAACTTCGGCACGGTCAAGGCCGGCGAGAGCTTCAAGTTCTCGGTCTACTACGGCGCAGCCGGCACCGAGCGTGACGCGCTCGCCGCGATCGGCGCCGAAGGGATCGAGTTGTACTCGCTCGGCCAGAGCAACGGCAACCAGATCACCGGTTCGCCGGCGACCTTCATCTTCGGCTTCAAGGGCGTGGGCGGCGTGCCCATCGAGACGCCGGAGCCGGGCTCGCTGGCGCTGCTGGGCCTCGGCCTCGCGGGCCTGGGCTTCGCGCGCCGTCGTCGCGGCTGACCGCGACGGGGAGCCGGGCGGTCGCCGGACTGTGACGGCGACACTCGACCTCCCCGGCTGCTGACGCTAGGCTCCCCCACTTCGGTGGGGGAGCTTTTTTTTGCCCCTCGCTTCGGTCGACGTGGGGGAGTGGTGCATGAAGATTCCGTGTCCCAGCGCAGTCCGCGGTGCCGCCCTGGCCCTGTCCTGTTGCCTGGCCGCGGGCCAGGCCTCGGCGGTGGCCCTCGACCCGGCGACCCTGCCGGCCAGCCTGCTGCCCAAGTCGGGCCCGTCCGGCGCGGAGGCGCGCTACCTGGCCGGACTGCGCGCCGTCACCGGGAACAAGCTCGACGACGCGGACCGCGCCTTCCGCGGCTGCCTCGAAGTGGCACCGAAGGCCGCGGCCTGCATGCTCGGTGTCGCGACCGTGGCGGCCGACCGCGGCAACCGCGACGAAAGCGGCAAATGGATCGAGCGCGCCGCGGCCGCCGAGCCCGACAATCCGTATGCGCAGGCCTCCCTCGGGCGCTGGCACGCCGTCAACGGCCGCATCGAGCAGGCCATTGCTGCCCTGGAGAAGGCCGCCGGGCTGGACCCCAGGGCGGTGCGGCCCCGGGTGGACCTCGGCGACATCTACCTGACCAATGGCGACCTGGACCGTGCGATCGGCAAGTACCGGGAAGCGCTGGCCATCGACGACTCCCATGCCGGCGCGCACTACGCGCTGGGCGCGGCGCTCACGCGCCGCGGCGATGCGACCGGCGCGGCCAGGGAGTTCAAGCGGGCGACCGGACTCGCGCCCGGCAACCCGCTGCCGGCGCTGGAGCTGGCGCGACTCTACTCGGCCGCGGGCGACCTGAAGGAGGCCGAGAAGTACGCCCGCGAGGCCGTGAGGATCCAGCCGACCCTGGTGCCGGCGCGCCTCGCGCTCGGGCAGATCCTCGAATCCACCGGTCGCTACGACGAGGCGATGCGCGAGTACCGCGACATGGCCGCGGCAAACCCCGGGCTCGCCGCCCCCAGCTTCCACGTCGGCGCGCTGCTGCACCGCAAGGGCGACCTCGCCGGCGCGGCGGCGGAGTACGGCAAGGCACTGAAGACCGACGCCGCCTTCGCGCCGGCCCTCAACAACCTCGCCTCGATCGAGCTGGCGCGCAACAAGGCGCCGGCCAGGGCCGAGGAACTCGCCCGCAAGGCGGTCGCGGCCGCCCCGGGCGTCGCGGCCTACCACGACACGCTGGCGGAGGTCCTGAAGGCGCGCGGCAACGCGAAGGCGGCGCTGGTCGAGCAGCAGGAGGCTGTGCGCCTGGAGCCCGGCAACCCCGTGTACCTGGCGCGAGCCGGCACGCTGCAGGCGCAGCTCGGCCAGAAGAAGGAGGCCTCGGCGTCGCTCGGCCGGGCACTGCAGATGTCGAGTTCGTTCCCGGGGGCCGACGAGGCGCGCAGGCTGCTCGAGTCGCTGAAGCGCTGAGAACGCGCCGTGGGGCCGTCCTTTGCGGGTCCGCGTCCCGCCGGCCGGCCGTGGATCAGCGGCCGATCTCGTCCGGGGCGCGTGCGGCCGGCGGACCCGCCGGCCGCACGCGAAGTTCCGCGACGCGCAGGCCCAGCAGGTACAGCGTGCCGAAATAGAGCCCCGCCCCGCCGACCACCAGCAGTGTCATCCATTGCACCCGGGCCCACGCGCCCATCTCGATCCAGCGCTGCGTGTCGCCCGCGACCCACCACAGGAAGGCCACCATCACGAGGTTGCCGGCCAGCACCTGCCACAGCATGCGCCGCCATCCGGACGCGTGGTGCAGCACACCCTGCCGGCGCAGGCCGCGGTAGAGCATGATCGAGTTGTACCAGGCCCCGATGCCGTTGTTGAGCGCGAGCAGCGCGTGCAGGCCGGGACGATTCGGATAGGCGAACGCCAGCGGCAGCACCACGAGCAGGTTGAGCCCCATGCTGAGACCCAGCGAGCGGATGCCGATGCGCACCGGCGTTCGGGTGTCCTGCCGCGCGAAGTAACCAGGCGCCAGGACCTTGACCATGCTGAACGCCAGCAAGGCGGACGCATAGGCCGTGAGCGCCAGCGAGGACATCCGCACGTCGTGCTCGTCGAACTTGCCGTAGTGGAAGATGGTCACCGTCAGCGGTCCCGCGAGCACCACGAGCGCGAGCGTAGCGGGCAGGACCACGATCACGACGAGGCGCAGCGCCCAGTCGAGCGTGGCCGAGAACCGCTCCGGCGCCTGAGCCGCGTGCTGAGCAGCGAGGCCCGGCAGGATCACGGTGGCGAGCGCGATGCTGAACACCCCGAGCGGGAACTCCATCAGGCGATCGGCGTAATAGAGCCAGGCAATGCTGCCGGTGGCGAGGAACGACGCGATCAGCGTGTCGAGCAGCACCGCGACCTGCGAGACCGACGAGCCGAAGATCGCCGGCAGCATCAGCCGCCCGATCTTGCGCACGCCCGCGTCGTTCCAGCGCCAGCGCGGCCGTCGCAGCAACCCCATCTTCACGACGAACGGCAGCTGAAACGCGAGCTGCGCGACGCCCGCCACGAACACGCCGATCGCGAGCACGATTCCGGGCCGGTCGAAGGACGGCGCGATCCAGGCCGCGAACACGATCATGACGAGGTTCATGAGCGTCGAGGTCAGCGCCGGGACGGCGAAGCGCCCGTAGCTGTTGAGCACCCCGGCCGCGAGCGCTGCGAGCGAGATGAACAGCAGGTACGGGAAGGTCCAGCGCAGCATCTCGACGGTGAGGTCGAACTTGCCCGCGTCGGCGCGGAACCCGGGCGCGAAGATCAGCACCAGCAGCGGCGCGGCGACGATGCCCACGATCGTCACGACCGTGAGGAACCAGCCGAGCGTGCCGGCCGCACCGTCCACCAGCTCGCGGACCTCGTCGTGCGGGCGCTGCACCTTGTACTCGGACACGACCGGCACGAACGCCTGCGAGAACGCCCCCTCGGCAAACAGCCGGCGCATGAAGTTCGGGATCTTGAAGGCCACCAGGAAGGCGTCCATCAGGACGCCGGCGCCGAACATGCGTGAGAAGACCATGTCGCGCAGCAGCCCGGTCACCCGCGACAGCAGGGTGAAGGCGCCGACGATGGTGGTGCTGCGGAAAAAGCCGCCGCTCAAGCGGGCTCCTCGGAGGCGGTCGGGGGGCGGGCGGCCGGGGTGGACGGCATGCGGGCGGCACTATAGCGAGGGTTGACCGGATCTGCATCCTCGCCCACAATGCGCGGCTCAATTCGGAGACCGACTCGTGGCGAACATCAAGTCCGCAGAGAAGCGCGCCAAGCAGGCCGTCCGGCGCCGCGCCCACAACATGGCCGCGCGCTCGCGCCTGCGCACCTCGATCAAGAAGGTGCTCAACGCCGTCAGCGCCGGCAGCAAGGACGAGGCGGTCGCGGCCCTCAAGGCGGCCCAGCCAGTCATCGACACCATGGTCACCAAGGGCATCATCCATCGCAACAAGGCATCGCGGCACAAGCGCGAGCTGAACGCGAAGGTGAAAGCGCTCGCTACCGGCTGAGCCCGGGCTCCAGCGCCTGATCGACGAAGCCGGCCTCGCGCCGGCTTTTTCGTCTGCGGGCCCTACGGGGCCGGCCCCGTCGCCGGCGCCCCGGGGGCGATCTCGTCGAGCCGCCGCATCACGGCCTGGCACAGCTCGCGCGTCCCGGTCCGCGTGGCGGCGGAGGTGCGGAACACCGGCCCCTTCCAGCGCAGCCGGCGCACGATCTCGCGACAGCGCTTCTCCGCCGCCTCCGGCGTCATCAGGTCCGTCTTGTTGAGCACCAGCCAGCGCTCGCGCGCGGCGAGTTCCGGGCTGAAGCGCTTGAGTTCCGCGACGATCACGCGGGCGTCCTTGACCGGGTCGGCCGCCGGGTCGGGCGGCGCGATGTCCACGAGGTGCAGCAGCAGGCGGGTCCGCTGCAGGTGCTTCAGGAACCGGATGCCGAGCCCGGCGCCCTCCGCCGCCCCCTCGATCAGGCCCGGGATGTCGGCCATCACGAAGCTCTTGTGCTCGCCCACGTACACGACGCCGAGGTTCGGGTGCAGCGTGGTGAAGGGGTAGTCGGCGATCCGCGGCCGGGCCGCGGATACCGCGCTGATGAGCGTGGACTTGCCCGCATTCGGCAGCCCGAGCAGGCCCACGTCGGCAAGCAGCTTGAGTTCGAGGCGCAACTCGCGCTTCTCGCCCGGAAAGCCCGGCGTCGCCCTGCGCGGCGTGCGGTTGGTGCTGCTCTTGAAGTGCTGGTTGCCGAGCCCGCCCCTGCCGCCACGCGCCACCAGGATGCGCTCGCCGTCGTGCGTCAGGTCGCCGAGCGTCTCGTCGGTCTCGGTGTCGTAGATCACCGTGCCCACCGGCACGACGACCTCGAGGTCCTCGCCGCCCCGGCCGCTGCAGTCGGCGCTGCCACCCGGCTCGCCGTTCTGCGCCTTGAAGCTGCGCTGGTAGCGGAAATCAGCCAGCGTGTTGAGCCCCTGCCTGGCGACCAGGTGGATGCTGCCGCCGCTGCCGCCGTCCCCGCCATCCGGGCCGCCGAACGGGATGAACTTCTCGCGGCGGAAACTGACCATGCCGCGTCCGCCGTTGCCGGCCTGGACCTTGACGGTGGCTTCGTCGACGAACTTCATGGCGGTTGCATGGAGGTTTGCGGAAGCTGGCCGGGACGGCGCCCGAAAAGCAGAGGCCCCGGGGATACCGGGGCCTCGGCATCGGATCGCCAGGTGCGCCCGGTCAGTTCGTCGCGGGGTCCACGAACACGTGCACGCGCTGCTCGGGACCCTTGCGGCGGAACTGCACCGTGCCGTCGCTGAGCGCGAACAGCGTGTGGTCCGTGCCGATGCCGACGTTGTCGCCGGCGCGGTACTGGGTGCCGCGCTGGCGGACGATGATGTTGCCCGCCACCACGCGCTGGCCGCCGAACTTCTTCAGGCCCAGCCGCTTGCTCTCGGACTCGCGGCCGTTCTTGGTGCTGCCGCCTGCCTTCTTGTGTGCCATGGCTCGTCTCCTTGCAGCAGCCCGGGGCTCAGCCCGAGATGCCCGTGATCTTCACTTCGGTGTAGTGCTGGCGGTGCGTGCCCTGGCGCAGGTAGTGCTTGCGGCGGCGGAACTTGACGATCCGCACCTTGTCGCCCTTGCCGTGCGCCTGCACGGTTCCCGTGACCTTGCTGCCCGCGACGTAGGGCTTGCCGACCTTGATGTCCGCACCCGTGCCCACGACCAGGACCCTGTCGAACTCGACGGCCGCGCCCGGCTCCGCCGGGAGCTTCTCGAAACGCACCACGTCGCCCTCGGCGACACGGTACTGCTTGCCGCCCGTCGCAATGACCGCGTACATGTCCTTGACCACTCCAGAGGGGCCGGGGTGCACCCCCGGCAGAAAGACGCGGAAGTTTACGGGCCCGGGCCGCTCGAATCAAGCGCTTAGGCGAATGCAGCCATTCCCACGCCCGGCACGTCCGGGTACCATGCGCCGTCTTTGCCAGGGGCCCGGCGCGGGAATGCAGCTCGAGCGGATCAGGGAGCCGGTAGCGGACGAGTTGCGACGCCTCGACCAGGTCATCGTCGACCGTCTGGCGAGCGACGTCGCGCTCGTCAACCAGGTATCCCAGTACATCATCGGGGCGGGGGGCAAGCGCCTGCGGCCGCTCGCCGTGCTGCTGGCGGCGCGGGCCTGTGGCTACCGGGGCGCACGGCACGTCGAGGCCGCCGCCATCATCGAGTTCATCCACACAGCCACCCTGCTGCACGACGACGTCGTGGACGGGTCCGGGCTGCGACGCGGACGTGACACGGCCAACCAGGTGTTCGGCAACCAGGCGAGCGTCCTGGTGGGCGACTACCTGTACTCGCGCGCCTTCCAGATGATGGTTGAGCTCGGGGACATGCGTGTCCAGGGCATCATGGCGGACGCGACCAACACCATCGCCATGGGCGAGGTGCTGCAGCTGATGAACGCCCACGACCCCGACACCTCGGAGCAACGCTACCTCGAGGTCATCTACCGCAAGACCGCCAGGCTGTTCGAGGCGGGGGCCCAGATGGCGGCGATCCTGGCCCAGGCGCCGCCGGTGGTCGAGCGGGCGATGTTGGCCTACGGCCGCCACCTCGGTACTGCGTTCCAGCTGGTGGACGACGCGCTCGACTACCGGGCCGACCGCGACGAGCTCGGCAAGAACCTCGGCGACGACCTGGCGGAGGGCAAGCCCACGCTGCCGCTGATCCACGCGCTGGCGAATTCGGCCCCCCAGGACGCGGCCCGGCTGCGCGCCGCCATCGAGTCGGGCGGCCTCGAGCATCTCGAGGCCATCACGCGGACGATTGAATCGTCGGGGGGCCTTGAGTACACTGCCCGGCTCGCGCAGCGCGAGAGAGATCTCGCGGTGGAAGCCCTGGCCGATCTTCCCGATTCGGCACACAGACAGGCGCTTCTGGCGCTCGCGGACTTCGCGGTCAGCCGCAAGCACTGACCCCGGGGCCGCCCGGTCGGCACGAGGCGACGGGATGTAGCTCAGCCTGGTAGAGCACTACGTTCGGGACGTAGGAGTCGGAGGTTCAAATCCTCTCATCCCGACCACTCGCCCGGGTCACGAGCACCTGGTCGACGCGCCGGCCGTCCATGTCGACGATTTCGAAGCGCAGGCCTTCCCACTCGAAATGGTCCGCGACCCGCGGGATGCGGCCGAGCTGGTGCAGCACGAAGCCCGCCACGGTCGTGTACCGGTGCTCCTCCTGACCGGGCAACGGGCCGAGGTCAAGCGCGTCCTGCAGTTCCTCGATCGGCAGCCCGCCCTCCACCAGCCACGAGCCGTCCGCACGTGACTGGATCCCGGGCGGCACGGGGGTGCCGCCCTCGCCGATGTCGCCGACGATCGCGCTCAGGAAGTCCGAGTCGGTCACCAGCCCCTGCACCTCGCCGTACTCGTCCATCACCAGCGCGAACTGCCGGCCCGCGGCACGGAAGGTTTCGATCAGCGAGGTCGTGGTGGCGGTCTCCGGCACGCGCAGCGGGTCGCGCACACGCCCGGCCACGTCGAGCGGCAGGCCCGCCAGCACGTCGGCGAGCAGGACCGCAACGTCGACGATACCCAGCACGTTGTCCGTGCCGCCCCTGCAGACGACGATGCGCGTGTGCGGGGAGCCCGCGACCCGCGCGCGCTGCGTCTCGGGGTCGTCGCCCAGGTCCACGGAATAGAACTGCTGGCGCGGCGTCATGATGCTCGTGACGCGGCGATCGTCGAGGCGCAGCACGTTCGACACGAACGCCTGCTCGCTCTCGTGGAACACGCCGGCCGCTGCGCCCTGCTGCATCAGCACCGCGATCTCCTCGTCGGTCACCGGCGGCTCGCGCTCCGTCCGTTTGGGCACGCGCGCGAGCACGGCATCGCTCGACTTCGACAGCAGCCAGACGACCGGTGCGGCGAGCCTGGAGAACACGCGCATCGGCGCGGCGATCACCAGCGCGACGCGCTCGGGCGCCAGCAGCGCGAGGCGCTTGGGCACCAGTTCGCCCAGCACCACCGACAGGTAGGTGATCACAACGACCGTGACGGCGAACGCGATCCCTGCGGCATGCGGTGCGAGCACTGGCCACTCGGCGAGGCGCTCGGCCAGCGGCTCCGCCAGCGACTTCTCGCCGATGGCGCCCGCCAGCACGCCCACGGCCGTGATTCCCACCTGGATCGTGGAGAGGAACCGGGACGGATCACGGTGCAGCGCCGCGGCGGCCGCCGCTCCCGGGCGCGCCTCCTGCTCCAGGTGCTGCAGGCGGGCGCTGCGGGAGGCGACGATGGCCATCTCCGACAGGGCAAGGACGGCGTTCAGTGCGATCAGCAGCAGGATCAGAGTCACGTCCATCGTACCTTCCGGAATCGCGGCGACCTGTAGTCATGATATCCGGCCCGGACCACGCGCCCGGTCCGGGGTTCTCGCACCACTCCCGGCCTGTTACGGTGGACGCTCATGCCTTCGGAGCAGCCCATGACCGCAACGTACCAGCGCATCGTGCTCGCCAGCCGGCCCAAGGGCCGGGTCACGCCCGACAACTTCCGCCTCGAGCGCGTGCCGGTCCCGGAGCCCCGGCCCGGGCAGCTCAGGGTGCGCAACCACTACCTGTCGCTCGACCCGTACATGCGCGGCCGCATGGAGGACATGAAGTCCTATGCCGCGCCCCAGAAGCTCGACGAGACCATGATCGGGACCACGGTCGGCATCGTGGAGGTCTCGAACCACCCGGGATTTGCCGCAGGCGACGCGGTCGTCGGCCTGCTCGGCTGGCAGGAGTACGGCCTCTCGGACGGCACGCAGCTCATGAAGATCGACACACGCGCCGTGCCGATGTCGGCCTACCTCGGCGCGGTCGGCATGCCGGGCGTCACGGCGTGGTATGGACTCAACCACATCTGCGAGCCGAAGCCCGGCCAGACCGTCCTGGTCTCGGCGGCGAGCGGCGCAGTGGGCGGCGTGGTGGGCCAGCTCGCGAAGCACACGGGCTGCCGCACGATCGGCATCGCGGGTGGACCCGAGAAGTGCAGTTACGCGGTGTCCGAGCTCGGCTTCGACGCCTGCATCGACCACCGCGAGCACGGCGACCTGGAATCGATGACCCGCGCGCTGCGCGCAGCCGCGCACGAAGGCGTGGACGCGCTGTTCGAGAACGTGGGCGGCGTCTGCCTCGACGCGGCGCTCGCCTGCATGAACCCGTTCGGACGCATCGCGCTGTGCGGGCTCATCGCCGGCTACGGCGGCGAGGACATCGCGATCCACAACGTCCGCGCCTTGCTCGTCATGCGGCTCAAGGTGCAGGGCTTCATCGTCAGCGAGCACATGGATGCCTGGCCGCAGGCGCTCGCGGAACTCGGCCGGGGCGTGGCCACCGGCCGGATCAGGTACCGCGAGTCCGTCGCCGAGGGACTCGCCGCGGCGCCCGAGGCCTTCATCGGTCTGCTCGCCGGTCGCAACTTCGGCAAGCAGCTCGTGAAGCTCGCCTGATGCACGCCGCGGCGACGGTCCTGCTGCTCAGGGAGGTCGAGGGCGAGCTCGAGGTGCTGATGATGCGGCGCGGCTCCGGGCTCGCGTTCATGGCGGGCATGTGGGTCTTCCCGGGCGGCCGACTCGACACGGCAGATGCCTCCCCGGAGGCCTTGGCGCGCCTCGGGCCCGCGGCGGCCGTCGGCGTCGTGCTCCACGCCACGGACGGCACGCCGCTCGATTCCGGGCAGGCGGCCGCCCTGCAGGTTGCGGCCTGCCGCGAGACCTTCGAGGAGGCCGGCGTGCTGCTCGCACGCGACGTCGGCGGCCGTCCGTGCGCGCCGGAATGCGTCGCGGGCCTGCAGCCGCGCCGGGCGCAGGTGACGCAGGACCCCTCGTCGTTCATCGGCATGCTCGAGGCGGAGCGGCTGTACCTCGACACCTCGTCGCTGGTGTACTGGTCGCACTGGATCACGCCTTCGGTGGAGCCGAAGCGCTTCGACACGCGGTTCTTCGCGGTCGCCGTGCCCACCGGCCAGGACGCGAGCGCCGACCTGTCGGAACTGACGCATCACGCCTGGGTGCAGCCCGCCCGCGTGGAAGAGGCCGTGGCCCGCGGCGAGATCCGCGTGGTGCCGCCCACACTGCTCACGCTCGAGGACCTGGCCGAAAGCCACGCCCGGCACGGCGGGCTCGAGGCGATGCTCGCCGCCGAACGGGATCGGCCCACCCCGGCCGTGATGCCCCGCATCCAGGTCAGCGCCGACGAGGTCCGGGTGGTGATGCCCTGGGATACCGGCTACGCCTCGGCGCCGGGGGAAGGCTGCGTGCCGGCCGGAGGGTTCCCGCCGCACCTGACGCGACGCCGCTCCTGCCTGGTCGTTGCACGCAGTCGCGAAACGCGGTAGCCGGAAAAACGAAGGCCCCGGACGCATCGCGCCGGGGCCTCGCTGCGGAGCCGACCACCGGGGCGGCGGCCGGTCGCACCGGTCTACTTGGACTGGCCCGGGATGACGTTCTCCACGGCCGACTCGACCGCGTCACTCGCCTTCTGGAACAGGTCCTTGGCCTGATCCATCAGGCTCGTCGCCGTCTTTTCGGCGGAGTCCTGGGCCTTGCTCACGGCCGCCTCGGCCTGCCTGGCCGTGTCGGTCGCCTTCTTCTTCATCGAGGCCACGGTCGTGGAGATATTCTTCTCGGCCGTGACAACGGCCTTGCGCGCCTCGGGCGGCATCTTCTTCATGACCCTGTCGACGGCTGCGCGGGCCTGTGCCGGCGCCTTGCGGACGGCTGCGCGGGCCTGTGCCGGCGCCTTGCGGACAGCGGCGCGGACGGCGGCGACCTGCTTCGACGCGCGCGACGGCGCCCTTCTGACGGCCCTGCGGATCGCGACCTTGGCCTTCGCGACCTTGACCCGACTGACCCTGGCCTTGGCCTTCACCTTCGTCTTGGCCTTGACCTTCTTGACCTTCACCTTCGCCTTGGCCTTGGCCTTCTTGACGGCCTTGGCAGCCGCCTCGGCCTTGGACGTGCGCCTCAGGTCGGCCGCGTGCACGCGCGCGTACGACTGGACGTCCTTGATGCGTCCCTTGGAGTCGCGGACGACGTAGATCTTCTTGCCGGTGCTGGTGCGGGCAACGGTTCGGCGGGCCTTTTTCTTTGCAGCTGCCATGGAGACTCCCTAGTGGTGCGGGGCGCGGCAGTGGCCGCGCGTGAATGCGCTCGATCCGGACGCTAGTGCAGCGCCTACATGGAGTCAACAGGGGAAAGCTGCAATCACCCCGAACCCTGCAGTCCCTGCGCGATGCCGTTCACCGACGCGACGAGCGCATCGAAGAGGTCGCGGTCCTGCCGGCCGGTCTCACGCCAGCGACCGAGGAGGTCGACCTGCATCAGGTGGATCGGGTCGACGTACGGGTTGCGCAGCCGGATGGCGCGCTGCAGCGTGGGCTCGGAGTCGAGCAACCGGGCGCAGCCCTTCACCGCGAGCACGTGCTCGACGGCGAGGTCGAATTCGCGCCGGATGACCGCCGCGAAGCGCTCGTGCTCAGGCCGCGCCATGTGGCCGTAGAACTCGGCGATATCCATGTCGGCCTTGCCGAGCACGACTTCGACGTCGTCGAGCAGCACGGACACGAACGGCCACCGTGCGTACATCGCACCGAGCAGATCGGACCCGAACCGCTCGGCCACGGCGCTCATCCCGCTGCCGACGCCCAGCCAGCCCGGGAGCATGTGCCGGCTCTGGGACCAGGCGAACATCCACGGCACGGCCCGCATCGCCTCGACACCGCCCTCGGCAGACCGTGTCACCGGTCGCGAGCCGATCTGCATGCGCTCGATGACGTCCACCGGCGTGACGCTCTGGAAATACTCGAGGAAGGCCGGCTCCTCGTGCACCAGCGCCCGGTACGCCCGCCGGCTGGCTGCCGCGAACAGAGCGAGCGCCTCTTGCCAGCGCGGGTCCGGGGCGGCCGCCCCGGACTGGCCGGCGACGGCCAGCGCCACCGCGTTCACACCCTGCTCGAAGCTGCGCAGCGCGATCGGCCGCAGGCCGTAGCGCTCGTTGATGCTCTCGCCCTGTTCCGTCACGCGCAGGCGTCCGCCGATGGCCGCCGGGGGCGCGCCGCGGACCAGCGCCTCGGTCCGTCCGCCGCCCACGCTGATGGCCCCGCCGCGCCCGTGGAACACGAACAGTTCCACCCCGGCCGCGCCGCACGCCTCGACCATGGCCGCCTGCGCCTGCCACAGCAGCCAGCGGGAGGCGACGATACCCACCGACTTGTTGCTGCCAGAGTAGCCGATCATCACGATCTGCCGGTTGCCGCGGGATTCGAGGTGCTCGCGGTACACCGGGTCGGCCAGCAGGCGGGCGATGATCGCCCCGGCGTCCTCGAGCGACGCGACGGACTCGAACAGCGGCGCGACGTCGAGCGGCAGCACGTCGTCGGGTCCGTCCGCGAGGCCCGCCCACTGCGCCAGCAGCAGCACCGACAGCACGTCGTCCACGTCGCTCGCCATGCTCACGACGTAGGAACCCACCGCCGCCGTACCGTAGCGGTGGCTGCAGAACTCCATCGCCTCGAACACCCACAGCGCCCGCTTGGCGGCGGCATCGAGGTCGGCGACCGGCGACTCGTCGTTGCGCAGCGCCTCGCCGAGCCGCAGCCGACGCTCCTCGGACGACCGCTCGCTCCAGCCCTCCTCGGCGAGGGCGCGGCCGACGATCTCGCGGTGCACTGCCGCGTGCTGGCGCACGTCGAGCGTGGCCAGGTGGAAGCCGAAAGTGCGCACCCGGCGCAGCATGCGCCGCACGTGGAACAGGCCCGCGTTCTCGCCCCGGTTCGCCTCGAGGCTGCGCGCGATGAGCTCGAGGTCCCCGATGAGCTGGCCGACGCGCTCGTAGTGGCCGGACCGGCCCTCGTAGGTGGCGCGCAGGCGCTCGGCCATCTGGCCGAGGAACACGCGGTACGGCATCCGGTCGTGGCTGGCCGGCGTCGCGGTGCGCGCCGAAGGGACCAGGCTGCGGTACTGCTCGATGCGGGTCGTGATCTCGGGCAACACGGTGACCCGGCTGCCGCTCTGGCTCAGGCGCTCGGCGAGCGTCTGCGCTTCGAGGAAGTAGCGGTTGACGATCAGCTGGTGATGTCGCGCGCAGCTCTCGCGGATGGTCTTGGCGTGCACGTCGGGATGCCCGTCCATGTCGCCGCCCACCCAGGAGCCGAAGAGGAGCAGCTCCGGCACGCGCACGTCCGCCGCCGCCTCGCCGTAGGTCCCGCGCAGCGCCGCCTCGACCTCCTCGTAGAAGCCCGGGATGACCTCGTAGATCACCTCGACGAGAAAGAACAGCACGTTCTCGCGCTCGTCCGCGACGGTCAGGCGCTCGCGTGAATTCCCCGCGGTCTGCCAGCCGGTCGTGAGCTCGGTGCGCACGCGCTCGATGATCGAACGGCGCTCGCCCGGCGTGAGGCTCGGGTCGAGGCGCGCGATGAGCAGGCGGGCGATGCGCTGGCGCTGGCGCAGCCGCGTGCGCCGGGTGGACTCCGTCGGATGCGCGGTGAATACCGGTTCGATGCGCAGCCGTCCGAGCAGGTCGATCACCTGCTCGAGCGACAGCCCGCGGGCCTTCAGGCGCGCGAAGCACTCCTCGAGGCCGCCCGGCTGCGGGGTGCCGCTGTCGTTCATGTACTGCCGGCGGCGACGGACGCGGTGCACCTTCTCCGCCAGGTTGACCACCTGGAACCACGTGGAGAAGGCCCGGATCAGCTCGAGGGCCTCCTGCGGCGCGCGGCCCTGGGTACGGACCACCAGCCCGACGGACTGCTCGGGATCGCCCTGCCGGCGCCCGATGGCCGCCCGGCGGTCGCCCTCGACGGCATCGAACAGCGCCGGCCCGCACTGGTCCTTGAGCACTTCGCCCACCAGGGCGCCGAGCATGTGCACGTCGTCGCGCAGCGCGGCGTCCTTGAGGGGAAAGAAGATGCCTTTGCGGGCCATGGCCGCGGGTGGGTCGTGGGGAATCGGGTCGTGGCCGGTCGGGCAGCGCTGCTGCGGCTGAATCGCTTCTCGGGACAACCTTGAATCTTACCGAACGCGCCTGGCCAGCTTTGTTGCGATATTGCCACGCTGCCGGTTTCGGGGAGCAGGCGTTCTCCGGCACGCCGCGAATCGGATCCGGCAGGACAGGCTTTGTGGCCGGCGCGCGTCAGTGGTAGCTTCGCAACGCTAGTCGCCGGTCGGCCGGCAATCGACCAACCAGAACCAGGGGGGAATTCGATGAACACCAGGACGTCTCGGCTGTGGGCTCTGGCGGCGACGCACGCGGCCTCGCTGCTCGCGGTGCCGCCCGTGCTGGCGGCCACCGAGTCCGGCCAGATCGAGGAGATCGTCGTCACGGCCCGGCAGCGCGCGGAGAACATCGAGGACGTGCCGGCGACCATCACCGCGTTCACGGCGGCCGACATCCGCAATGCCGGCATCGAGCGGCCGCAGGACTTCATCGCGCTGACGCCCGGCATGGCGCAGGTGCAGACCGCCGAGGTCGGCGACATGCAGGTGACCATCCGCGGCATCAACACGGGCCGCGATGCCGAGACGAACTTCGCGCTGGTCGTGGACGGAGTCCTGCAGACGAACGTGAATGCCCTGAACCAGGAACTGTTCGGCGTCACGCAGATCGAGGTCCTGAAGGGTCCGCAGGGCGCGCTCTACGGGCGCAACGCGCTCGCCGGCGCGATCATCGTGACCACCCGCAAGCCAGGCGACGAGTGGGTCGCCGAGGTCGGCGGCGGCTACGGCAGCGACAATACCTACAAGCTCAACGGCTACGTCGGGGGCCCGGTCCTCTCGAACGCCAGGGCGGGGTTGTCGGCCTACTACCGCAACCAGGACGGCCAATGGGAGAACGACTACCTCGGCTGCGACGACTGCGTGGACTACCTCGAGGAGATGGGCGTCACCGGCAGGATGCTGCTCGACGTCGGCGACGACGGCACCCTCGACTTCAAGGTGCGCTACTCGACGGTCGAGGCCGGTGCGATCAACTTCAACGCGGCGTTCGCGCTGCCGGCGTTCACGCAGATCCCCGGCATCGGGCACCCCGGCTTCTTCGAGGACTCGAACAAGCACGACTTCAAGTACATCAACAACGTCAAGCCGGACAACCAGCAGGACAACCTCAACCTGTCGGTGAAGGGCGACTGGAACCTCGACTTCGCCACCCTGACGGGGGTGCTCGCCTACAACCAGCAGGACAACAGCTTCCTGACGGACGGCGCGAGCCCGTTCGGGCAGTACCGCGCGGAGCCCAACTGCATCGCGAGCAACGACGCGATCTTCTTCGGGGACCCGGACCAGAACCCGATCAACGGCACGGGCGTCGTGCCCCGTCCGGGCCTGGTGTTCCCCACCGCGGGCACCGGCGGCGAGGTGGGCAGCATCCTGCCACCCTACGACCCTACGACCTGCGGCGGATACCAGTACCAGGAGCGCAACCAGGACGACCTGAGCCTCGAGCTGCGGCTCACCTCGCCGGGAGACGAGCGCCTGCGCTGGGTGGCCGGCGTGTACTTCGCCGACATCGAGCGCGACGTGACGGTGTCCACCGGGTCGGATCGCGGCGATGGCTTCTCGAAGAAGGGCTTCGTGCCGACGAGCGGCCGCAACCCGACCGACCAGCTCTACGATGACACCTTCACGAGCAAGGTCTACGCGGTGTTCGGCCAGCTCGCCTACGACGTCGTCGACGACCTCGAGGTCGCGCTCGCACTGCGCTACGACAGCGAGGACCGCTCGGTGGACAACCACGTGGACCGCGTCGCGGCGCAGACGCCCGAGTTCTGCGACATCCCGGGCGCCGTCGGCCCCGCGGCCACGGTCTGCCCGGATTCGCGCGTCATCTACATCAACCCCGCCTACAACATCGACCCGACGCTCGCGAAGATCCCGGACCGCGACGAGACCTTCAGCCAGTTCCAGCCGAAGCTGTCGGTCAACTGGAAGGTCGCGGAGGGCTGGTCGCTGTTCGCGTCCTACGGCTACGGCTTCCGCTCGGGCGGCTTCAATTCCTCCGGCAGCGCGGCGACGATCGAGGCCTACTACGGCGGCCTCACGACGGCGGACGGCAGCGAACCCGCCATCACCGGCGTGCAGGACGACTACGACAAGGAGGTCTCCAAGGCGCTCGAGGCGGGCTTCAAGGCGGAATTCCTCGACCGCAGCGTGACGCTGAACGGCGCCGTGTTCCACACCGACCTCGAGAACATGCAGTTCTTCAACTTCTTTTCCGGCCCGTTCGGCCTGCTGCGCGTCGTGACGAACATCGACGACGTGCAGATCAACGGCCTGGAACTCGACGCGCGCTGGCGGGTGACCGACTGGATGACGCTGTTCGGCGGCTACGGCTACGTGGACGGCGAGATCGACCGGTACAAGGGCCGCCCCTACACCGAGGGCAACGAGATCCCGTACGCCCCGGAGTACACGGGCAACCTCGGCGCCGACTTCCAGTTCCCGATCAGCGATTCGCTGTCGCTCACGGCACGCATCGACGGGACCTTCGTCGGCGAGACGTGGTTCCATCCCGTGCAGAAGAACTCGGTCTACACGCTCTTCGGTGCGCCCGGCGACTACTCGAAGACGATGCGCGACCCGTACAACGTCTTCAACGCCCGCGTGGGCGTGCAGGCGGAGAAATGGCGCGTGACGGCGTGGACCCGCAACTTCACGGACGAGGACTACCTGGCGGAGAACATCACCGCGCCCGAGTTCGGCGGCTCATTCATCCACGACTCGCCGGGGATCTCCTACGGCCTGGACGTGAACTTCCGCTTCTAGCCGCGCGGCACGGACGGCGACGTCCCCGACCCCGGCGGCCGTACGGAACGGGCGCCCCTCCGGTGCGGAGGGGCGCCCTACGCCTCGAGCCCGAACACCCGGAGCGCGTTGTCGCGCAGCAGCAGCCGCCGCACCTCGGGCCTCAGGTCCAGTTCCGCGATCTCCTCCACGGTGCGCCTGAAATCGAGCACCGGGAAGTCGGTCCCGAACAGCACCTTGGTCCGCCCGTAGCTGTTGACGTACTTCACGAAGCTGTCGGGCCAGTACTTCGGGCTGTGCGCGTCGGCCACGATGTGGACGTTCTCGTGCTTCCACGCCATGGCGATCATCTCGTCGTGCCAGGGAATGCCGACGTGGATGCCGCACAGGCGCAGCTCCGGGAAGTCGCAGGCGACCGCGTCGAGCGTGATCGGACGCCCGACGCTGCGCAGCCGCTGCTCGGGCGAGTAGATCAGCGACTGCCCCACCTGCGTGAGGAACGGGACGCCCAGCTCGCAGCACTTGGCGTAGTACGGGTACCAGCGGGCGTGGTCCGGCGGGGTCTCGAACCAGTGCGGGTAGGCGTGCGCGCCGATGAAGCCCATGCCGCGCACGGCCTCCTCGAAGGCGCGCAGCCCGCTCATGCCCTGCGTCGGGTCCACGCCGGCGAGGCCGTAGAACCGGCCCGGGAACTTCTCGCAGGCACGCGCCACCACCTCGTAGGGCATGTGGTAGGAGCCGGGCAGCCCCAGCCGCCCAGTGCGCGCCGCCACCAGGAACCCGCGCTCGATCCCCGCCTCCGCCATGCGTTCGAGCATCTGCTCGAGGCTCATGGCCGACATGGGGCTCTTCGCCTTGACCTTGCCGGCGAAGAAGCCGTCCTTCCAGTCCGGCCGGTGCGACAGCGCCTCCGGGGTCCAGATGTTGACGACCGCGTCGATCGCCATCACGTCCGTCTCTGCGAGTCCCATGCCCAGCGTCCTCGTGCGTCAGTCGACGGCCGCGCGCGCCGCGCCCGCGGCCAGCAGGTCGTCGATGCGGTCCTCGGTGTAGCCGAGATCGGCGAGCACCTCGCGCGTGTGCTCCCCGAGGCGCGGCGCGTGGCGGCGGGTCACGTCGGCGGGCGTGACCGAGAAATCCACCGGGAAGGCGGTCGTGCGCAGCCGGCCCTCGCTCGGGTGATCCACGGCCTTCCAGAAGCCCGTCTCGACCAGGTGCGGGTCGTGCGCCAGGTCGGCGAGCGAGTTGACGCGGTTGATCGGCACGCTGGTGGCGGCGAACAGGTCGAGCCATTCCTGCGTCGTACGGGTCGCCATGATCCGCGATGTCTCGGCGTAGGTGTCGTCGATGTTGCGGGTGCGGTCGGCCATGGTGCGGAACCGGGGGTCCGATTTCAGCTCGGGGTGGCCCGCGACGTCGCAGAACGTGTCCCAGTGGGCGTTCATGTAGGGCAGGATCGCCACGTAGCCGTCGCTGGTGCGGTACGGCCGGCGGTGGATGCTCATGAGCCGCACGTAGCCCGGCGGACCCAGCGGCGGCTCGAAGGTCATGCCCCACAGGTGCTCGGCCATGACGTAGGAGACCATGGTCTCGAACATCGGCACCTCGAGTTCCTGGCCGCGACCGGTCCGCTCGCGGGCGAACAGCGCCGCCAGCACCCCGTAGACGACCGTGATCGCCGTGGTCTTGTCGGCCACGACCGTCGGCAGGTAGCGCGGCTCGCCGAGCACCGGCTCGTTCAGCATCGCGATGCCGGCGATCGACTGGATCGAGTCGTCGAGCGCGCCCTTGCTGCCGTAGGGCCCCCTGCGGCCGTAGCCGTACGCCCCGCAGTAGATCAGCATCGGGTTGACGGCCCGGAGCGCCTGGTAGTCGAGGCCGAGTTTCGTCATCACCTGCGGGCGGTTGTTGTGCACGAACACGTCCGCCGTGCGAGCGAGGTCGAGGGCGGCCTCCCGCCCCGCCGGCTGCTTCACGTCGAGCACGATGCTGCGCTTGTTGCGGTTGCAGGTGAGATACAGCGCCGCCATGCCCGGGTGGCGCGACGCGCCGAGCTGCCGGTTGCTGTCGCCCGCGGGCGGTTCGATCTTGATCACGTCCGCGCCCATGTCGGCGAGGGTCTGGCAGGCCCAGGGGCCCAGCACCACGCTCGTCAGTTCCACGACGCGCACGCCGTGCAGCGGTCCCGGCATCTCCCAGCCCCCGGCAGGAATCGTGCCCGCGATTGTACGGCCCCGGGGGCGGTGCTATACAGGCGCCCGGGCCCCGCACCGTCCCGGCCGCCATCGCACGAGGAGGACCGCGCCGTGAGCCCCGCCCTGCCGCTCGCAGGCATCCGCGTCCTCTCGCTGGAGAACTTCGGCGCCGGACCCTTCGGGTCCATGTACCTCGCCGACCTCGGTGCCGAGGTGATCAAGATCGAGAGCCCCGACCAGGGAGGCGATGCCACGCGCGGCATGGGCCCGTTCTTCCTGGGTCCGCACGACAGCCACTTCTTCCAGACCTTCAACCTCAACAAGAAGAGCGTGGCGTTGAACCTGAAGCAGCCCGGGGGCCGCGCGGCCTTCCTGCGGCTGGTGGGCAAGGCGGACGTGGTGATGAACAACCTGCGCGGCGACCAGCCGGAGAAGCTCGGCCTCGACTTCGCCGCGCTCGGGCCCGTCAACCCGCGCATCCTGTGCGCCCACCTGTCGGCCTACGGGCGCGACAACGAGCGCCGGGGCTGGCCGGGCTACGACTACCTGATGCAGGCCGAGGCGGGCTACCTGCACCTGACCGGCGAGCCGGGCACGCCGCCGGCCCGCATGGGCCTGTCGATCATCGACTACATGACCGGCATCACGACGGCGGTCGCCGTGCTGGCCGCACTGGTGGGCGTACTGAAGGGCGGCCGCGGCCACGACCTCGACGTCTCGCTGTTCGACGTGGCGCTGCACCAGCTCACCTACCCCGGCAACTGGTATCTCAACGAGGGCCACCCGACGGAGCGGCTGCCCCGCAGCTCGCATCCGTCCGCCGTGCCCGTGCAGCTCTACCGGACCCGCGACGGCTGGATCTTCGTCATGTGCATGACGGAGAAGTTCTGGCTCGCCCTGCTCGGCGTGCTCGGGCGCGAGGACCTCGCCACCGACGCCCGCTACGCCGACGCCGGGTCGCGACGTACCCACCGCGACGCGCTCACCGTCGTGCTGGACGCCGAGTTCGGGCGCCAGCCGACGCAGTACTGGCTCGACCGCCTGCAGGGCCTGCTGCCGGTCGCGCCCGTGTACGACCTGCCGCAGGCGCTCGACAACCCGTTCGCGCAGGCAGTCGGCATGGTGCGGCCGTTGCCGCACCCGGCCCGCACCGACTTCCGCGTGCTCGCCAATCCGATCCGGATCGATGGCGAGCGACTGCCGTCGCGCTGCGCACCCGGGCTCGGCGAGCACACCGTGGACACCCTGCGCGCGGCGGGCTACACGCCGGCCGAGATCGCGGCGCTCGTGGCGAGCGGAGCGGCAGGTCCGTCGGAGCCCGCGGGCGGGCGGGCCCGTTGACCGACCCTGTCCGGCGGGCCGGGCGGCACAGCCGGCCGGCGCCGGCATTCTGTTAACATCGAGGGCCCGGATCACCTTGTCGCACCGAGCCCTGATGCCCAGAATCCTCGCCCTGTTTCTGACGACCCTTGCCCTGTCGATCGGCAGCCCCGCGGCCCGCGCCGACGCGAAGACCGACCAGCGCCTCGACGAGTCCCGTCGCGTGTTTGAATCGTTCGCGAACCTGAGCGAGCAGGCGATCCCGTCGTGGCTGCTCGAGCGCGCCTACGGCATCGTCGTCATCCCGAACGTCATCCGGGGCGCGCTCATCATCGGCGGACGCGGCGGTCGGGGAGTGTTGTCCGTGCGCAACCCGGACGGCTCCTGGACCAACCCGGTGTTCGTGACGCTGGGCGGCGCCAACATCGGCTTCCAGTGGGGCGTGCAGTCCACGGACCTCGTGCTGGTGCTCATGTCGCGCAAGAGTGTCGAGGGCATCGCGGGGGGCAAGATGACGCTCGGCGCCGACGCGAGCATCGCGGCGGGCCCGATCGGCCGCTCCGCGACGGCAGCCACCGACACCACCTTCAAGGCCCAGGTGCTGGCCTACGCGCGCAACGAGGGCCTGTTCGCGGGCATCGCGCTCGACGGCAGCATCATCTCGATCGACGATCGCTGGAACGCGACGGCCTACGGCGTCCCGGGCATCCTGGGGTCGCAGATCCTCGCCGGCACTGCGGGAACGCCCTCGCCCGCCGCCACTGCCTTCTCGGCCGCGCTCGTCAGGGCCACCAGCGGCGCCGGCACGAAGACCGCGGCGCCCACCGCCGCTCCGGCTGCGAAGCCCGCGCCGCCGCCGGCCGAGCCGCCGGCCGAGCCGGCGCGGACGTTTCCGCTCGAGGACCCCGCGCCGGGCACCCCGCCGCCGGAGTAGCATCGCAGCATGAGAGTCCTGCAGCGGGCGTTCTACGCCGCGGTCGCGCTGCTCGGGCTGCTGCTCGTCGCCGGATTGTTCCTGCCGGGCTCCGCGCACGTGGAGCGCACGATCGCGACGACGGCGGGCCCGGCCGCCGTCTACGACATCGTGAGCGGCTTTCGCCGCTTCAATGAGTGGTCGCCCTGGTCCGACCTCGATCCCGCCACGCGCTACACGTACAGCGGCCCGGAACAGGGTGTCGGCGCAAAGATGGCATGGGCCAGCGACCAGCGCGACGTGGGATCGGGCAGCCAGGAGATCCTCGCCGTCGAACCGGGTCGCAGCGTGACGACGAGGCTCGACTTCGGCACCCAGGGCCCAGCGACCTCCACGCTGCTCATCGAGCCCGAGGGCAGTGGAAGCCGCATTACCTGGGCGTTCGACACCAGCTTCGAGGGCGACTACTTCGGTCGCTACTTCGGCCTGCTGTTCGACCGCCTGATCGGCGCGGACTACGAGAAGGGTCTCGCGCGGCTCAAGGCGCTGGCCGAACGGGCGTCCGCACCCGCCGCCGCACCCGTCAGTTAGTCCGCTGCCGCACGGCCTCGGCGAGGCCGCTCCAGATCGTCGGGTCGGCGACGATCACCATCAGCCCGTTGATGATGAACTGCACGCCGATGCAGATCATCAGGAATCCCATGATGCGGGTCAGCGCCACCATGCCCGTCGCGCCGAGTACCCGCTGGAATCGCTCCGCCCCGCGCAGCACGGACCACGAGACGAGCGCGACGAGCAGGATGCCCGTCGCCACGCCGAGGAAATCCGCGATTCGATCCCAGCCCGCCCTGACGCTCGCCTGCGAGGAGAGGCTCATCACGACCGCGAACGTACCGGGCCCGCTCAGTCCCGGCATGGCGAGCGGAGTGAAGGCGATGTCGTACTTGATCTCGCCCCGCGCGGCGGCCTGCCCCGCCTCGGTCTGCGCCCTCGGGAACAGCATCCCGAAACCGAGGAACGCGACGATCATGCCGCCCGCGATGCGCATGCCCGGCATCGAGATGCCGAAGAAATTCATGATCAGGCTGCCCGCCACCAGGAACGCGGTCATGAGCACGAACGTGTACACGCAGGCGCGTCGGATCTGCCGCAGGCGCTCCGCCTCGGGCAGGTGCGCCGCGACCGACATCACGAGCGGCACGGCGCCGAGCGGATTGACGATCGGGAGGATCGCGAGCACGGCTCCCGCGGTGTAGGCGAGGTAGGCGAGCAGCCAGTCCATGTGCGCACTGTAACCGCCGGCTAGAATCGCCGCATGTCCGCCTCGCGCAGCACCCCTCGCCTGCGCGCCACCGTCGCGCTGCTCGCACTCGTGCTGGCGCTGGTGGCCGTGTCCGAGCGGCCGCTCTTCGCCGGCCTCGCCGGTGAGGCGCTCGCGCTCGCCGGGTTCGCCTGCATCGCCTGTGCCGCGCTCGGGCGGGTGTGGACGTCGCTGTTCATCGCGGGATTCAAGGACGCCCACCTCGTGCGCACGGGCCCGTACGCGGCGCTGCGCCACCCGCTGTACGCGCTGTCGCTGCTCGCCATGCTGGGGGCCGGGCTCGCCGCGCGCAGCCTGTCGATCACGCTCGGGCTGCTCGCGACCTTCGGCGTGCTGTACGCTGCGACGGCCCGCGGCGAGGACGCGTGGCTCGGCGCCGGGCACGGGGCGGAGTTCGAGCGCTACCGGCGCGAAGTCCGCGCCTTCCTGCCGCGCCGGGTGGACGGCGCCGTGCCCGAGTCGCTCGAGATCCGGCCGCGCGTGCTCTGGAAGGCGTTCCTCGACGCCGGCTCGCTGCTCGGTCTGTTCGCCCTGCTGCGCCTGGCCGATGCCCTGCAGCGCACCGGCGTGACGCCGACGTGGCTCACCCTGCCGTGACCGGGTCGTCCGCGCCCGCGCTGCTCAAGCGCGACCTGTTCGGCACCGTCCGCCGCCTGCCCGCCGACGCCGACAGCCCAGACTGCGTGGAGCGGGACACGACCGGGGCCGCACGTGGCGCGGGCTGGCTCGCACGGCGCCTGGCCGCGCGCGAGGCCCGGGCGCTCGACGCACTGGTTCACGTCGCGCAGGTGCCCCGACTGGTGGGCTGGGACGGGCGACGGTTGCGACGCACCTGGCTGCCCGGCGTGCCGCTGCATCGCGCGGCCGGCGTCGACCGGGCGTACTTCCGCGCGGCCCTGCGGCTGCTGCGCCGACTGCATGCGGCGGGCATCGTCCACAACGACCTCGCAAAGGAGCCGAACTGGCTCGTCTCGGCCGACGGGTGGCCGGCGCTCGTGGACTTCCAGCTGGCGATACGTCCGCGGCGCCGCGGCCGGCTGTTCCGGATGCTGGCCTACGACGACCTGCGGCACCTGCTGAAGCACAAGCGCACCTACTGCCCGGCCGGCCTCACCGCACGCGAGCGCGCCATCCTCGCGCGCCGCTCACCGCTCGCCGGGCTCTGGGCCCGCACCGGCAAGCCCGCCTATCGCTTCGTGACGCGCCGCCTGCTCCGCTGGGCCGACCGCGAGGGCGCGGGCGACCGCGGTGGACGCTAGCGCGCAATTGCCCGGCGATGGGGGACCGTACCTTGTACGCCGTCGGCGGCTATGCTCTGCTCCCGCACGCTGTTATCGCGCCAGATTCGAGCTGAGGCACGTTCATGCGCAAACTGTCGCAACTGATCCTGGCGTTGGCCGCGGCCGTCGCGCTGCCGGCCACAGCCACCAAGCTGCCGATCGACCCCGGGTCGATCAGCACTCCGCGCCCGGCATCGGGCCCGTCGGCAGGCGCCGTCGACCGGGCGATCGCGGCGCTGGATGCGGGTGACCTCGGAGCCGCCGAGGCAGCCTTTCGCGAGGCGACCAGGCTCGAACCGAATGCGCCCGGCGGCTACATCGGCCTGGCAGAGGTCGCCGCCCGGCGCAACCAGACTGCGCAAGTCGAGAGCTGGTTGAAGAAGGCGCTCGAAGTGGCCCCCGGAAGTGCCGAGGCTCTGCGCGTGTTGGGCCGCTACCAGTACCAGCAGGGACGATTCGCCGACGCCGAGGCCACCTTCAGGAAAGCCGTGGCAGCGGCGCCGAATGACATCGATGCCAGGCTGGAACTGGGCGAGGTCCAGCTGCTCGGCCTGAAGAACCCCAAGGCGGCAGAACAGACCTTTCGCGGCGCGCTCGAACGGAACCCGGGGCAGGTGGGCGCCCGAATCGCGCTCGCGAAGGCGCTGGCCGCGCAGGGCCGTGCCGAGGAGGCCGTGGCAGCCTTCGAACAGGCTGCGAAGGCCGCGCCGCGCGACCCCGAGCCGCTGCTGGCGCTCGCACGCTACCGGGCCTCACGTGCGCAGATCGACGCCGCGCTCGCCACCCTCGACCGCCTGATCGCCGCCGTTCCCACCGCCGCCCAGGCCTATCTGGACCGCGGCGACCTGCTGCTGCTGAAGAACGACGTGCCCAGGGCCATGGACTCGTACCGCGCAATGATCAAGGCGGCGCCGGAGCAGGCGGCCAGCGGCCACTTCCGCCTGGCGACGCTGTACGAGGCGCAGCGGCAGTGGGCCCCGGCCGAGCAGTCGTACCGCGCGGCGATCAAGGCCGATCCGAAGTTCGTCGCTGCGTACAACAACCTGGCGTTCATGCTGGCCAACCGCCGCCAGAAACTCGATGAGGCGCTGACGCTCGCGGAACGGGCGGTCGAATTGGCGCCGGGGGTGCCCACGACCCTGGATACGCTCGGGTGGGTGTACCGTGCCCGGGGCAACCTCGAGGCGGCGGTGAAGGCACTGGAGCGCGCGATCGCCGCACAGCCACGCAATCCGCTGTTCCACTACCACCTCGGCATCGTGCGCAGCGACCAGGGCCGCAAGGGTGAGGCGCGGGCGTCGCTCGAGCGTGCGCTCACGATCGACCCGAAGTTCCGGGGTGCGGACGACGCCCGGCAGCGCCTCGGGAAGCTCAATCCAGCCCGCTGAGCCGGGCCAATGGGCGCTGCGCGCCCGGGCCGGACACGAAAGCAGAACGGCGGCCCGTGGGCCGCCGTCCTGCTTGCCGAGCGACGCGGCGTTGTGCGTCGCTGCGCCCCGATCAGTGGCCGCGACGGCGGCTGGCGCCCAGGCCGAGCAGGCCCATGGCCAGCAGCGCGAGGGAGCCCGGCTCAGGCACTTTGCCGAACGTATCGCGCTCCGACGCCACGATGCCCTTGTCGACGATCGCATGCGTGGAGAACGACGTGTCGCCGGCGGCGAGGCGCGTGAAGGTCACGTCGAACGTGAAGGTGCGGTCCACCGAGCGGTCGAACGCGCCGGTCGCGAACGCCCCGCCGCACACACCGATGTCCGCGCCGGTGCAGACCGCCGACACGCCGATCTCCGGCAGGCCCGCGTCGAGGTCGTCGACCGTGACCGATCCGTACTTGGCGAATCCCGCCACGATACCCGCAATGATCGCGTCCGCGATATCGTCGCCGGACGCCGTCGAATCGATGACGGAGCCGCCCGTCGCCGCTGCGATCGGACCGGCATCGTCCGAGAAGTTCGAGCCGCCGCCCAGGAACTTGATGCCGATGAACGTCGCATCGACGGCATTCAGCGCGTTGATCGCATCCGCATTGACACCCTTGAAGGCTGCATCGCCAAAGGCGAGCACGAAGCGGTTCGAGCCCGCGCGCCACGCGGCCCCGGTGGCCTCGACGATGCCCTTGACGCCCTGCTCGTCCGCATCGCCACCGGAGCCGGCGACGAATGGCACGGCGTTGATGTTGGCGATCGCCGCCGCGTTGTTCGTCGTCAGGTTCGTCATCAGGCCCATCGTGCCCGGGTCGTTGTACCAGCCCGTGCCGGTAGCGACGTCGCCGAAGCCAGCCAGGCTGGCGAGGATGCTGGCGGCCTTGGCCTTGGCGTTGGCAATTTCCTCACCCATGCTGCCGGTGGTGTCGAACAGGAACATGACGTCGAGCAGCGCATCCGTCGGGCCGGAGGCATTGATGACCACAGTCTTGGTGATGGTCACGCTTTCGCCGACGCCCAGATCGGCACTGAAACTGGCGGGCGAGATGGAATCCGCGAGCGCGAGCGGCGCCACGAACATGGCTGCGGCACCAATGACGGCCGCCGGTAAAGCGCGTAACCGCGCGGTTAGGAACTGGACCATTGCGATTCTCCCATGATGTCAAGTCGACCCGGCACTTCGGACGAGCTCGCCAGAGCTCTGAGCAGCAGCGTTGACGGTGTGGCGTCTTTGCCTGCCCAGTGAGCATGCATGTAGCGTGCCGGACGGGAGAACCCGCTGTTAATCAAATACTTGCAAGGCGTCAGGGCCAGCGAAGACAGCCCGACTGTAAGAATTCCCGACACACTTGCGGCCCCTCATGTGTCGAATCCGCGAGGTGGCGGGTCCGCGATCGGGAGGGCCGGCGCCGGAGGAGTTGCAGGACTCGCGGCACGTAATGTCTACGGATCGACGGTCTCGAAGTCGAGCGTCGGCTGGTCGCCGGGCCGGAAGTAGAGGTAGCGACCGCTCATCTCCACCAGCATCCGGTCACGCTCGGCACGCGTCGCGAACCAGTGCTCCTTGGCCCAGCCGTCGCCGACGAGGTTGCGGAACGGATCACCCCGGCGCAGGCGCATGCGGATCCCGAAGGGTCGCTGCTCCGGCAGCGGCTGGCTGAGGTTGTGCTCGTGGCAGGTGCTCATGGCGGGCTCGATGGGGGTTCGAGCGCCATTTTACCGCGAACCCGGCGCGCGCCCGTTCAGAACGTGCGCCCGAGCAGCAGGTAGAAGGCGCGCTCCCCGCCCTCGGCGAGACCCGCGGCGAGGTAGACCGGGCCCACGGGACTCTCGGCGCCGAGAAAAATGCTGCCGCCGGTCTCGAGCCCGCGCAATTCCACATCGTCGCGCGTCGCCCAGACGTTGCCCGCCTCGACCGACACGCCGAGGTAGGCCGGGTACTCGAAGAACCCCGTCCCGCCGCGACTCACTCGCCGGAAGACGATGGCGCGCGCCAGGCCGTACTGCGTACCTGCGAGCGCGTCGGTCGGCAGGCCGGAGAGCTCGAGGAAGCCGCCAAGCGCGAAGAGCTGCTGGGGCGACACGACGCGGTCGTCGAGCGCCGAGCCGCCCTCGAGGCCGAGCACCAGGCTCCAGCGCAGGTGCGAGCGCGCCATGAGCCACCCGGCCTCGACGATGTCGGCGTCCGCGCTCGAGCCGAGCGACTCGCGCTCGCCGCGCCAGCCGAGGCGAAATGCCTGGCCGTGCCGCGGGAAGTAGGCGCTGTCGAGCCGGTCGTAGCCGAACTCGGCGTACACCGCACCCAGGTCGAACTCCAATCGCGGCAGTCCCGGGTCGCCCACCAGCACGCGGCTGCTGCCGTCACCGCGTGCGAGCCCGACGCGCACCTCGCCCCAGTTCGAGAGTTCCGCGCCGAGCGCGAGCGTGACCTCGGTGTCGCGCGTCCGCAGCCGCGCCACCCGCTGACCGTCCTCCACGATCTGCAGCGTGTCGAGCTCGTAGCGCAGGCCGGGCGCCACGAACAGGTCGCCGGTGAGCGACAGCGGCTGGAAGAACTCCGTGAAGGCCCGCGGCTCCTCACCGAGCTGCAGGTCGGTGAGCCATTCGGCGTCGAGGCGGTTGAGGCCGGTCATCAACAGGCGCAGGCCGGCGTTCGCGGTCGCGCCGCCGTCGAAGTCCTGCTCGACCCCGACGCCGAGGCGCAGGAAGTTCGGGCCCCAGGACTTGCGGCGCGCGTCGATCTCGAGGCCGAGCGCCCCGTCGTCGCGCACCAGCCGGTAGTCGAGCGACTCGAACCGGTCGGAGCCGTACTGCCGCCCGAGCTTGCGCTGCAGGACCGCGACGTCGAGCGGCTCGCCCGCGAGCCCCCCGAACACTGCCGCGATGCGCTCGGCGTCCTCCTGCGACTTCGGGCCCGGCCGCACGAAGGCGAGCGGCTCTTCCGGCACGCCGCCGTGCCGGCGCGCCGCGCGAAGGGCGGCGTAGGCCTCCGGCGACTGCGAGAGCGACGCGAGCTGCCCGCGAGCCGCGAGCGCCGCGGTCGCGCCCTCGTCCATCACCTGCGGTACGCGCCCGAAGTTCACCGCCGTCATGGGCCCGAGGTCGGGCTCGACCAGGATGTCGCGCTCCGTGAGCCTGGCGCGCGACTCGAGCGTGCCGCGCCGGACCATGATGCCGATCATCTGGTTGGTCACGTCGAGCGGCGACTCGAGCCCCTCGCGGCGCGCCAGCGGAAAACTCACGTCCACGACGATCAGGCGGTCCACGCCCATCGAGCGCGCCAGGTCCACCGGCAGGTTGTCCACGAGGCCGCCGTCCACGAGCATGCGCCCGCCGACCTCGACGGGCGCGAACACGCCCGGCGCCGACATGCTGGCGCGGAGCACGGTGGCGAGATCACCCGAGCGCAGCACCACGGGCTCGCCGGTCTCGAGGTCCGTCGCGAGCGCGCGGAACGGGATCGGCAGCCGGTCGAAGTCCTGCACCTCGGCGACCGGCAGCGTGGCGGCGCGCAGCAGCTGCGTGATCTTCTGGCCCTGCACCAGTCCGAGCGGCAGTTCCACGCCCTTGCCCGGCTGCAGGCCGAGTGCGCCGCGCGCGAGGATGCTGCGGTCGTCCTGCTTGCGTCGGTACACGAGGTCGCGGCGCGGCGCGCGGTCGGTGAGCAGGTCCTGCCAGTCGAGCTTGCGGAACACGGCCTCGATCTCCGACGCGCTCAGTCCCGCGGCGTACAGGCCGCCCACCACCGCGCCCATGCTGGTCCCGGCCACCGCGTCGATCGGAATGCGCAGTTCCTCGAGCACGCGGATCACGCCGACGTGGGCCGCGCCGCGCGCGCCGCCGCCGCTCAGCACCAGGCCGATGCGCGGCCGCTCGGGCGCGGGCTGCAGCCCGGGATCGTCGGCCGCGGATGCGGTGAACGGCAGCAGCGCGCCAAGCGCACAGGCGGCCGGCAGCACGAATCTTCTCGGCATGTACGCGGCTCCGGTAGACGTGCCCGGATACTAGCAAACGGCCTGCGTGCGCCGGCCCGCCGCGGCCTGATGGATAATCACCGCCCGCGACGACTGCCGAGCACGATGAGTTTCTCCTGCCCCGCTGCACCCAGGCGCATCTGCGCGCGCACCCTGCGCGCAGCCGTCGCCTGCGCGACGCTCGCGGCCAGCGTGGCGCCGCCCGCCGCCGCGGTCGCGCCCGGCCTCGAGGAGATCGTCGTCACGGCGACGCGGCGGCCCGTGCCCGCGCTGCGGACGCCGCTCAGCCTCGACGCCGTGGGGCGCGACGACATCGTGCTCGTGGGCTCGACGCACCATGCGGAGACGCTGAACCGCATCGCCGGCGTGATGATCCAGCGCGGCAGCGGCCAGGAGAGTCTTACCGCCATCCGCTCGCCGGTCCTGACCGGCGCGGGGTCCTGCGGCGCGTTCCTGTTCCTCGAGAACGGCGTCCCGATCCGCCCCGTGGGCTTCTGCAACGTCAACGAACTGCTCGAGGTGAACACCGAGCAGGCGCAGGCGATCGAGGTGCTGCGTGGGCCGGGCACGGCCTTGTACGGCTCGAACGCGGTGCACGGCATCGTAAACGTGAGGCAGGCTGCGCCGCAGGAGCTGCCGGCGCGCGCGCTCGGCGTGGACGCCGGGCCCGCGGCCTACGGTCGCCTCGAACTGGCCGGCCGGCTCGACCACGGCGAAGCCCACTACGGCGCGACCGCGCTCTACACCCACGACGGCGGGTGGCGCGACCACTCGGGCTTCGACGAGGCCAAGCTCAATGCGATGGCCGCCGGCCGCTGGCGCGAGGCGCCGCTGCGCTTCGACCTCGCCGCCACCGTGCTCGAGCAGGACACGGCGGGCTTCATCCTCGGCAAGGGCGCATACCGCGACGCGGACCTGCGCGAGGAGAACCTGAACCCGGAGGCCTACCGCAACGCGAGCGCCGTGCGGCTCACGGGCCTCGTGGAGCCCGCGCTCGAGTCGGCGGCCCGTCTCGAGCTGCGGCCGTACCTGCGCACCTCGCGCATGGACTTCCTGCAGCACTTCCTGCTCGGCCAGCCGGTCGAGCGCAACGGCCAGGAGAGCGGCGGGCTCATGAGCACGCTCACCTGGGACTCCGACGCGGACTGGACGGTGGTCGCGGGCCTCGACCTCGAGCTCGCCGACTCCTTCCTGTACCAGGCGCAGGATGGCCCGACCACCGGCGGCCCGCCGGGCGCCAATGCGATCCGGCCGGCGGGCAGGCACTACGACTACGAGGTCCGCTCGCGGGTGGCGGCGGCGTATGCGCACGGCGAGCGGCGCTTCGGCGGGCGCTGGCGCGCGACCGGCGGCCTGCGCGCGGAGTCGGTCACCTACGACTACGACAACCGCATGCTGGCGGGCAACACGGACGAGAACGGCGTGCCGTGCGGCGCCGCGGGCTGTCTCTACAGCCGTCCCGCCGATCGTCGCGACGGCTTCCTCGAGGTGGCGCCGAAGCTCGGCCTCGCCGTCGACCTCGGCGGGCGCGTGATGGCCTACGCGAACGGATCGGTCGGCTTCCGGCCGCCGGAGATCACGGAGCTCTACCGGCTGCAGCGCGCGCAGTCCACGGCGGAACTCGACTCCGAGCGCATCGACGCGCTCGAGCTCGGCATCAAGGGCGGATGGGCGCCGCTCGACCTCGAGCTCGCGGCCTTCGACATGCTCAAGGACAACGTGATCCTGCGCGAGTCGAACGGCTTCAACGTGGGCGACGGACGCACGTCGCACCGCGGCGTGGAATACGCCCTGCGCTGGCGCCCGCTCGACGGCCTCGAGTTCGCGGCGGCCGGGACGTACGCGCAGCAC
>Ga0209254_10000182_pt1 | contig 44497 bp, 39 predicted proteins | sample FrelakmetDIP11DI_FD_187148 | JGI IMG/M metagenome (GOLD analysis project Ga0209254, IMG submission 187148) | Freshwater lake sediment microbial communities from the University of Notre Dame, USA, for methane emissions studies - DIP11 DI (SPAdes)... | ecosystem: Environmental > Aquatic >... | reverse complement strand
CGGCCGCTGAAGCGATCGCACGCGCCCGTGATGCCCTGAAGTGACCCTATCCGTCAGTCTCGGATGCGCCTTCGCTTTCCAGCCGTGTGGCGCGCGTCCCTACTCGTGCTTCAGCCCGAGGAAACGTACGAGCAGGATCGCCGCCAGCGGCAGCACGAGGCCGAGGCCGATGCTCCACAGCAGCAGGTCGCCGAGCTGCGTGTAGTCCGCCGCGGTCTTGACCGCCTTGGTCACCGGGTCGCGCACCTCGCGGGTCACGGTGAAGAGCTCGTTCAAGTACTTGCTGCCGAGCTGCGCGGCGGAAAGCGCGAGGTTGCTGAAGGAGGCCATGACGGCGAAATAGGTGGCCTTGAGGCTCTCCGGTGCCGAACGCGCGATCCAGGCGAGCATCGGCACCATGGCGATCTGCCCGAGCGGCGACTCGAGCGCGGTGTCGACGAGCGCGATGAAGCGCGCGTCGACGACGCCGCCGGTGCGTGCCGCGGTCCATTCGTGCAGGCCGTGGTACATCGCGAGCGTAGGCAGCGCGAGCACCGTGCCGACGACAGTGAGGAACGCGATGATGTAGGTGATCGAGCGCTCGGCCATGAAGCGCCGGAAGAGGAACAGCCCGGCGAGCGTGAGCACGCTCGCGATCAGCGAGAGCGTCGCGAGGAACTGCTGGTCGAACTTGAGCTCGTCGATCATCCACCAGGTCGAGCCGGGACCCGGCCCGGGCGTCGCCCGGTAGACGAAGATCACGATCAGCGTGCCGAGCAGCGTGTTGCGCGCCTGCGGTTCGAGTGCGCCGAGCAGTCGCCAGACCAGGAACCCGAGGATCGCGATCGAGACCGCGAAGATGATCTCCGGTCCTGCCGGGACCTTCGCGAGGCCGACGGAGAGCGAGACCGCGGCGAACGCGAGGCCACCGCCCAGGATCCACCAGTTCACCGGCGGACGCTCGAAGTGCCGGTCGAGCATCGCGCTCACCGCGCCGTGGTCGAAGCCGCGCGCGACCAGCCGGCGCGCGTCGCGCTTGCGGATCCAGCCGGCGAGCAGCACGCCCAGCACCGACACCACCGGGATGACGAGCGCCCATTCGTAGACGCGCACGTACGCAGCCGTCTTCTGTGCTTCCGGCAGCGCGTTCACGCCGGCGAGCAGGAACACGTTGGCGAGCGACACCAGCACGCCGCCGCCGACGATGGCGACGCGGCCCAGCGTCTGCATCGTGGTGTGCATGAGCTTGCGCGTGTCCTCCTCGATCGGCTTGCCGTGCTCGTCGAAGCGCGGCACCGCCTCTACCGTCATCGCATCGGCGACCACGTCCTGCAGCACGTAGCCGATCGGTGCGAGCAGCGCCGCGAGCACGTACCACGCCTCCACCGACATGAACCGCGCCATCGCCTCGCGGTCGACCAGCAGCCCGATCATGATCACCACGCTCGCCGCGATCAGCGACGCCCCGAGGTACACGAGCAGCGACTTCCACTTCCACATCAGGTCGACGAGGTGCCCGAGCGGCATCTTCAGCGCCCAGGGCAGGCCGGCCCAGAAGCCGAGCGCCGCGAGGAAGGCGGCCGAGAGCCCGAGGTACTCCTTGACGAAGAACGTGCCGACGATGCCCGTCAGCCCGGAGATGCCGGCCGCCACGTAGACCATGAGCGGCGGCAGGTAGGAGAGCCGCATCTCGCGGCCGAGCTCGAGGACGTTGCGGTCGATCCAGCGCGCGGCAGCGGCGAACGCGCCGGGCGAACGCACCGTGTTGGTGGCGGGCTGTTGCATGGGCTGCCTACGCGGCGGGAAGCGCAGCGAGCCGCTCGTCGAGCGCGACGATCCAGTGCTTGATGGGGACTTCCGTGCCGGTCGCGAGATGGGTCATGCAGCCGAGGTTCGCCGAGGTGATGAGGGCCGGATCGTTGGACTGCAGCGCCGCCAGCTTGTTCGCCTTGAGCTGGCTCGCGAGCTCCGGCTGCAGGATCGAAAAGGTACCCGCCGAGCCGCAGCAGAGGTGGCCGTCCGGCACCTGCACGAGCTGCCAGCCGGCGGCGGCGAGGATACGTTCCACCACGCCGCGGATCTTCAGGCCGTGCTGCAGCGAGCACGGCGCCTGGAAGGCCATGCGCCGTGCGCCGGGCGGCAGGGGCGGCAGCTTCGCGAGCAGCGGCTCGAGGCGCGGCAGCTCGGCGGCCACCACCTCCGATAGATCGCGCGTGATCGCGGAAACGCGCGCCGCACGCTCCGCGTAGACCGGATCCTGTTCAAGGTGGTGGCCGTACTCCTTGACCGTCGAGCCGCAGCCGCTCGCGGTGATCACGACGGCCTCCGCGCCCGCCTCGACCTCCGGCCCCCATGCATCGACGACGCGGCGCATGTCCGCGCGTCCTTCCTCCTGGTAGTTGAGGTGGAAGCGAAGGGCGCCGCAGCACCCCGCCCCTTCGACCTCCACGAGCGAGATGCCGAGCCGGTCGAGCACCCGCGCCGCAGCGGCGTTGATGGCAGGGTCGAGCGCGGGCTGCACGCAGCCGGCGAGCGTGACCATGCGACGTGCATGACGCGGCGCCGGCCACGGCCCTGCATTCGGGATCTGCCCCGGCAGCTTGTCGCGCAAAGCCGCCGGGACGAGCGGGCGCAGCGCCTGCGCCGCCTTCACGCCCAACCCGAACAGGTCGCTCTGCGGAAACAACGTGGCGATGGCGCGGCGTTTCGCGTTGTCGCCGATCGAGCGCGGTGCGGCGCGCTCGACGAGCCCGCGCCCGATGTCGACGAGGCGCCCGTACTCGACCCCCGAGGGACAGGTCGTCTCGCAGGAACGGCAGGTGAGGCAGCGGTCGAGGTGCAGACGCGTGCGCTCGGTCGGCGCGTGGCCTTCGACCACCTGCTTGATGAGGTAGATGCGACCGCGGGGGCCGTCCAGCTCGTCGCCGAGCAGCTGGTACGTCGGACAGGTCGCGGTGCAGAAGCCGCAGTGCACGCACTTGCGCAGGATGCGGTCGGCCTCGCGCCCCTCGGGCGTGTCCTTGATCCAGTCGGCGAGGTCGGTCTGCATTTCAGGCGTCAGCAGTCAGCGATCAGCTATCGGCGGTCAGCGGTCAGCGGTCGGGGATCGGCTATCGGCTGCGGGCGAGGCGATCGTGGAAGCTGAGCGCGATACTCATAGCGCGGCGTACATGCGGCCGCGGTTGAGGATGCGCAGCGGATCGAGCTCGGCCTTGAGCCGCTCGTGGATGCGCATGACCGGGGCGGCGAGCGGCTGGAACACGCCGAGCGACTTGTCGCCGCCGCGGAAGAGCGTCGCATGTCCGCCGGCGGCGATCGCCCGCTGGCGCACGAGGTCCGGCTCCGCGTGCGTGAGCCACCAGCGCAGGCCGCCGCCCCACTCGATCAGTTGCGCGCCGGGCAGGCCGAGCGGTGCCGCCGTCGTCGGGACCGAGAGGCGCCAGAGCGTGTCGCCGCGCGCGAAGAAATCGTCGCGGTGCTCGCGTATCCGCTCCCAGAATCCCGCGGCCTCGTCCTGAGCGAGCGTGTCGCCGCCGATCTTCGCACGCGCCTCGTTCACGGCCGCAGTCGCACCGGAAAGCCGCAGGGAGAGCTGCCCGTCCTTCCACGCCGAGGCCGAGATCGGCAGCGGCTTGCCGCCCCAGCGGTTGAGCTGCTCGAGCGCCTTCTCCTCCGGCATCTCGAGACGAAGTGTCGCCTCCGCCGGCGGCACAGGCACGACCTTGACCGTCGCTTCGAGCACGATACCGAGCGTGCCGAGAGCGCCCGCCATGAGGCGCGACACGTCGTAGCCGGCGACGTTCTTCATCACCTGGCCGCCGAAGGCGAGGTCGCGGCCGCGACCGTCCACGATGCGCACGCCGAGCACGAAGTCGCGCAGCGCGCCGGCGCTCGCGCGGCGCGGCCCGGACAGGCCCGTGGCCACGATGCCGCCGAAGGTCGCCGCGGCGCCGAACCCCGGCGGCTCGAACGCGAACATCTGCCCGCTTTCGGCGAGCATTGCCTCGAGCGCCGCGAGCGGCGTCCCGCAGCGTGCGGTCAGGTAGAGCTCCGCGGCATCGTAGTCGACGACGCCTGCATGACCGCTCAGGTCGAGCACTTCGCCCGCCACCACCTGGCCGTAGAAGTCCTTGGTGCCGCCGCCGCGCAGCCGCAACGGCGTCACGGTGGCAGCGGCGTCACGCACGCGCGCGAGGATCGTGTCGGCGATGTCGGCGTCGGCGCGGGGGCTGTGCGGAGGGGTCATGGCTCGGACGCTGGCGCGCCAGTTGGGCGCTGCCCGCACTCGCCTCGGTGCCGGACTGCGGGCGCGAGCACCGATCGTAATCGATCGGGCAGTGCGCGTGCGCGGTGGTGCCGCGCTGCGCGGCACCACCGCCCTTGGACTCTCGCGTGACGGCGCGAGCGTCAGGGGGAAGAGCCACGAGCCGCGCTCGTGGCGACCGAGGCAAGGGGCGGACCGAAGCTTCCGGAACGCCGCTCTCGAAGGCTCTAGAAGCGGGGCAGCTCGGGATGCGGCAGCGCGCCGCCCTTCACATGCATGCGCCCGAACTCCGCACAGCGATGCAGGGTCGGAATGTTCTTCCCCGGGTTGAGCAGGCCGGGCGGATCGAAGGCGCGCTTCACGCCGCGGAAGGCCTCCAGCTCGTCGGGCGAGAACTGCACGCACATCTCGTTGATCTTCTCGATGCCGACGCCGTGCTCGCCGGTGATCGTGCCACCGACGGCGATGCACTTCTGCAGCACCTCGCTCGCGAACTGCTCGGTGCGACGCAGCTGGTCCGGATCGTTGCCGTCGAAGAGGATCAGCGGATGCAGGTTGCCGTCGCCCGCGTGGAACACGTTCGGACAGCGCAGGCCGTACTTGCGCTCCATCTCCTCGATGAAGGCGAGCACCTCGGCGAGACGCTTGCGCGGGATCGTACCGTCCATGCAGTAGTAGTCGGGCGAGATGCGCCCGACCGCCGGGAACGCCGCCTTGCGCCCCGACCAGAACCTGAGCCGCTCCTGCTCGTTCTCGGAGACGCGGATCGCCGTGGCACCCGAAGCGCGCAGTACGTTGCTCATGCGCTCGATCTCCTCCGCGACCTCCTCCGGCGTGCCGTCGGATTCGCAGAGCAGGATCGCGGTCGCATCGAGGTCGTAGCCCGCGTGCACGAACTCCTCGACGGCGCGCGTCGCCGGCTGGTCCATCATCTCGAGCCCGGCCGGGATGATCCCCGAAGAGATGATCGCGGCCACCGCGTCGCCGGCGCTCTCCAGGCTCGGAAAGGACGCCATGATCACGCGCGCCAGCGCGGGCTTGGGAATCAGCCTCACGGTGACCTCGGTCAACACGACGAGCATGCCCTCCGACCCCACGACCGCGGCGAGGAGGTCGTAGCCCGGTGCGTCCGGCGCCTCGCTGCCGAGCTCGACCACGTCGCCCTCGATGGTGAGGCCGCGCACCCGCATCACGTTGTGCACCGTGAGGCCGTACTTGAGGCAATGCACGCCGCCCGCGTTCTCGGCGACGTTGCCGCCGATGGTGCAGGCGATCTGCGACGACGGGTCGGGCGCGTAGTAGAGGCCGTACGGCGCGGCGGCCTCGCTGATGGCGAGGTTGCGCACGCCGGGCTCGACTCGCGCAAGGCGCGCGACCGGATCGACCGCGAGGATCCGCTTCATCTTCGCGAGCGACAGCAGCACGCCCTCGGCCTCGGGATAGGCGCCGCCCGAAAGGCCCGTCCCGGCGCCGCGGGCCACCACCGGCACGCCGAGCTCGTGGCAGGCGACGAGGACCGCGCGCACCTCGTCCTCGGTGGCGGGGATGGCGACGACGCCCGGCATCATCCGGTACGCCGCGAGGCCGTCGCACTCGTACGGGCGCAGATCCTCGGGCTCGTGCAGCAGGGCACCCGCAGGAAGGACGCGCGCGAGCCGGGCGACGAGCTCCGCCTTGCGCAGGAAGCCGGTGTCGTTCACGCGCATGTTCATGTCCGACCCGCCTATTGCTGCTGCTGCTCGGCGCCCTGGCGCTGGGCCGCCTCCGCCGGCGCCTGCGCGACCCGCTGCTGCGAGGGCCGCGGCGCGAAGTAGCGGCGCGCCCAGGCCAGCGTGTCGGGGGTCGGCTTCGAGGGCACGTACTCGGCGCCCACCCAGCCGGCGTAGCCGATGCGGTCGAGCCACGCGAACAGGAACTCGAAATTGATCTCGCCGGTGCCCGGCTCGTGCCGGTCGGGGACGTCGGCGAACTGGACGTGGCCGATGAGCGGACGCATCGACTCGAGCGTCTTCGCGAGGTCGCCTTCCATCACCTGCATGTGGAAGAGATCGTACTGGATCTTGAAGTTCGCCGCCGCCACCTCGTGCACGAGCTGCGCCGCGTGCGCCGAGCTGGACACGTAGAACTCGGGCACGGTGCGGGTGTTGAGCGGCTCGATGAGCAGCGTGCAGCCCTCCCGCGCGAGCGCTTCGGCGGCGAAGCGCAGGTTGCCGAGGAGCGTCGCGTGCACGTGCTCGTCGTCGGCGTCCGCGGGCGGGATGCCGACCAGGCAGTTCAGGTGCTTGCAGGAAAGCTTCCGCGCGTAGTCGAGGGCCCGCGCCACGCCCATCCGGAACTCCTCGACGCGGCGCGGGTGGCAGGCGATGCCGCGCTCGCCGCGCGCCCAGTCCCCCGCCGGCAGGTTGAACACCACCATCTCGACCCCCGCGCGACCGGCACGCTCGGCGAGCATCGCGGCGTCGTGCTCGTAAGGGAACTGCATCTCCACGCCGCGGAAGCCTGCGCGTGCGGCCGCCTCGAACCGCTCGGGCAGCGGCACCTCAGGGAAGAGCAGCGACAGGTTGGCCGAGAAGCGAGGCATCGGCGGGGCGAGGAGCCGGGGGGTGGGGGAGCGGGCATGGTAGGTGGCCCTTGCAAGCGCAGTCAATACAGCACACGCGTCGGCGGTGCATCCGGGGGGCACGCGCCAGCGCCCTCGGTCGCGCGCGAGCCGCCTCCATCGAGTGCCGCGCCGGCGCCTTGCCGCTGTACCCCGCGGCCGGCGTGGAGTAAGTCCGCGGCACGGAAGCGCCGGCCGCGCGAGGGTGTCGATATGACGGCAGAATGCCCTCGCGCCGGGCACGTGCCCGACGTGCCGGCCCCTGGACGCCCAAGCCGAACCGATCATGAATCCCTTCGACGTGCTCGCCAGCCCGCCGGCGTTCGCCGTGCTCGCAGGACTGCTCGGGCTCGCCGTCGGCAGCTTCCTCAATGTCGTGGTGCACCGCGTCCCGAAGATGATGGAACGTGAGTGGCGCGAGCAGTGCGCCGAGCTGCACGGCGAGGCCCTGCCGGCCGAGCCGAAATACAACCTCGCCGTGCCGCGGTCGCAGTGTCCAGGCTGTGGCCGGGCGATCCGCGTCACGGAGAACATCCCGGTGATCTCGTGGCTCGCCCTGCGCGGCAAGTGCGCCGGCTGCGGCGCGCGCATCAGCGCGCGCTATCCGATCATCGAGCTCGCGACCGGCGCGGCGTTCGCGTTCGCCGCCTGGAAGTTCGGCTTCAGCGCCGCCGCGCTCGGCGCGATGCTCTTCCTCGCCGCCATGATCGCCCTGTCCGCGATCGACATCGACACCCAGCTCCTGCCCGACTCGATCACCCTGCCGCTGCTCTGGGCCGGCCTGCTGCTGAACCTTCCGGGCACGTTCGTCGACCTGCGCAGCGCGGTGATCGGCGCCGCGGCGGGGTATCTCGTGCTGTGGAGCGTCTACTGGCTGTTCAAGCTCGCGACCGGCAAGGAGGGCATGGGGTTCGGCGACTTCAAGCTGCTCGCCGCGATCGGCGCCTGGCTCGGCTGGAAGATGCTGCCGCTGGTGGTGCTGCTCTCGTCGCTCGTCGGCGCGGTGGTCGGCGTCGCGCTCATCGTGCTCGCGCGCCGCGGCCGCGAAGTGCCGATCCCGTTCGGGCCGTATCTCGCGGCCGCGGGCGTCATCGCGCTGTTCTGGGGCGGCTCGATCGTCGACTACTACAGCCGGCAGCTCTTCTACTGATCTTCCACGATGCGAGGGGGCAGGCCGTCGTCGCCGGGGAGCGCGGGCCCTCGCGCGAGCGGCTGGTAGAGTGGGCGGACAGTCCACTGTGCCCTGCGCGCGACGATGTCCGACGCCCTCTCCCCTCCCCCGCGCTTCACCGTCTGCCTGACCGGCGGCATCGGCAGCGGCAAATCCACCGTGGCACGCCTGTTCGAGGCGCTCGGCGTGACGGTGATCGACGCCGACGCGCTCGCCCATCAGCTCACCGCGGCGGGCGGCGCCGCGATCGCGGCGATCCGCCATGCCTTCGGCGACGCGTACATCGACGCCTCGGGAGCGCTCGATCGAGCGCGCATGCGCAGCCTCGCGTTCGACGACCCGTCGGCGCGCACGAAGCTCGAAGGCATCCTCCACCCGATGATCCGCGCCGAGGCCGAACGCCTTGCCGCGGCGGCGCCGAGCGTCTACGTGATCCAGATGATCCCGCTGCTCTTCGAGTCGGCCCGGGGGCGCACGCGCTGCTCGCGCGTCCTCGTCGTCGATTGCGACGAGCGCGTGCAGGTCGCGCGGGTCATGGCGCGAAGCCGCCTGCCTCGCCAGCAGGTCGAGGCCATCATGGCCGCACAGGTGACGCGCGCGGAGCGCCTGGCGGGCGCCGACGACGTGATCGACAACAGCGGTGCGGAAGCGATGCTCGAGCCGCGCGTCGCGGCGCTGCATGCGCAGTACGTCGCGCTCGCGGGCGCAGGGCGGCACTAGCCGCCGGCCGGAACGGCGTCGCTCCGGCGCGAAAGTTGTAAAGCCGGGTCGATTCGTTCAGAATGATCGTGGGCTCACGCGCCGCCGACGCCTCTTCCGTGATCAGCTACGAGTTTCCTCTGGTAGAGCGGATCCGGACCCTCCTCCGCCTGGAGGACCTCTTCGAGCGCGCTTCCTTCTTCGCCGAACGCCCCGAGCCCCAGGCTCATCACGCTGCGCTCGTGACGCTGTTCGAGATCATGGAAGTCTCGAGCCGCGCCGACCTGAAGTCCGACCTGCTGCAGGAACTGGAGCGCCAGAAGCAGGTGCTGGCTGCGTTCCGCGGCAATCCGGACATCAACGCCGGCGTCCTTGCCAACGTGCTCGGGTCGATCGAGGGCTCGAGCCTCGCGCTCTTCAATCTCGCCGGCAAGGTCGGCCAGCACCTGCGCGACAACGAGTGGCTGATGGCGATCAAGCAGCGCACCAGCATCCCCGGCGGCGCCTCCGAGTTCGACCTGCCCTCCTACCACCACTGGCTGCACCGCGACGCCGCTGCGCGCATCGGGCAGCTACGCGGCTGGCTCGCGCCGTTCCTGCCCATACGGGACGCCTCGGCGATCGTGCTGCGCATGCTGCGCGAGAGCGGCAAGCCGCAGCGCTTCACGGCGCCCGCGGGGGGCTACCAGCAGATGCTCGGCGGGCGCGTGGCGCAAATGGTGCGCGTGCGGCTCGACGGCGATTTCATCCCGGAGGTGAGCGCGAACAAGTACGCGCTCAACATCCGCTTCACCCGCTTCGGCGAGGACGCGCGCCCGCGCAGCGCCGACATGCCGGTGGAGTTCGAGCTGACGCTCTGCAACCTCTGAACGGGGCGATGCGGTGGCCGGCGAAGCGCGCGTCGTCCGCTGTCCGCAGTGCGGCGCGCAGGTGCCCTGGACGTCCGAGAGCCGCTGGCGGCCCTTCTGCTCCGAGCGCTGCAAGATGATCGACCTCGGCGCCTGGGCCACGCAGCGGTACCGCGTTCCCGACGAAGGGTCGTCGATCGGGGACAACGGTCCCGAACCTGCCGATCGGTAGCCGACACGGGTCACCCGCTCGCCGTGTCGTCGCCCAGCGCGGCCCGGACCGCCACGACCCCTGGTTGCGCTGCATCAACAGCGCCCCGCCGCTTCGGGTGTCTACTCGCACGGCATTCCTGCACGGAAAAGGGGCGATCATGTACCTGACCATCCAAGACTGCATGGACATGTCCGAGCTCACTGCGGACGAAGTGCACGCGATCGCGCAGCACGAGAACATCGCCGAGGTCGTGGCTGCCGAGCTCGGCAACTACCTCGTGCACTCGCCGAGCGGCGAGCGGCAGATCCGCAAGATAATCATCGACGACATCCGCGAAGCGAACGCTGCGAACGACACCGCGCGCGCTGCGAAGCTGAAGCTGGTGCTGAAGCAGTTCGTCGAGACGCATCCGCACCAGGCGGCGGCCTGAGGTCGCCCAGGCCCTTCGCCTCGGCGGCGGACCGAGTGTCCGCCCTTGGGAGTTTGAGCGCCTGTGCTGCCACATGGGCGGAAGCGACTGCGCAAGGATTTTGTGCGCAGCCTTTCCGCGCCGGCAAGCTGCTGGGCAGTTGTTGCACGCCCGCCTGACGGCCGACTACAAGGGCTACGTGGGGCTCGAGCGCGAGGATCACCGCGAGGCGGTGGCCCAGGCCAGGCTCGTCATCGCGGCGGTTGCGGAGCAGATCGACAAAGGTTTCCCGCAGCTCGACACCGCGTCTCGCCGCGGGGCTTGGGTAGCCCTACGACCAGGCCCCGCGGATCATCGCGATGCCGTGGGCGCCGTGCGCCCAGGCGGCCTCGAGATCGCGCGGCACGAGACCACCGAGGGCGAAGACCGGCAAGGGACTGCCGCCCGCGATCGCCGCGAACCGCTCCCAGCCGAGCGGCCTGGCGCCCGGGTGCGATGCGGTCGGCTGCACCGGCCCGAGCACGACGAAGTCGAAGCCGAGGGCCTGCGCCCGGGCGAGCTCCTCGGCGTCGTGACAGGACGCGGCGCAGAGGGGCAAAGACGGCCGGGTTGCGAGTCGGGCGAGTTCCGCCGCAGGCGTGTGGACCCCGTCCGCGCCGATCCGGTAGGCGAGCAGCGCGTCGCCGTTCACGAGCATGCGCGCGCCATGAGCGCGAACGCGCGCCAGTGCCGCGCGCGCGAGCCGTTCGCGCGCGTCGGGCGCGAGCGTCCGGTCGCGGAACTGCACGAGGCGCAATCCGCCGGCGAGGCGTCGTTCGAGCGCCGCGAGAAAGGCGGCCTCGCCGACCTGCTCGGCATTGGAGATCGCGTATTCGCTCGGCAGGCGCAGCGCCGCCATCACCGGCGTGTTCGCCGGCAGCATCGGCCCGACGTCCATGCGCTGCGGATCGCACCACGCGAACGCCTGCCCCTCGCGCCCGTGCAGCTCGCCCTGCCACGACAGCACGCGGAAGAAATGCAGCAGCACGTGCGCGTGCGGATAGACGAACGATTGCGTGACCCAGGGGTAGACCCGCTCCGGATGCACGCCGAGCTCCTCCTCGAGCTCGCGCGCGAGCGCGTGGCGCGGCGTCTCGCCCGGCTCCACCTTGCCGCCGGGGAACTCCCAGTAGCCCGCGTAGACCTTGCCCTCGGGGCGCTGTGCGAGCAGCACACGGCCATCGGGCGCGAGGAGCACGGCCGCGGCGACGTGGACCGCGCTCATCGAATCGCCCACGGCCATGCGAGGGGAAAATCGGGGGGCGAAGCCCGTCGGCTCAACGAGCCGCGGCGCGCTTCGCCGCGTTCGCGCCGTGCCGGCCCGCGTAGTCGCGGGCGAACTGCCAGGCGACGCGGCCTGAGCGCGATCCGCGTGCGAGCGCGAACTGCAAGGCTTCGGTGCGCGCAGCCTCGATGGCCGCTGCGTCGAGCGCGAAGTGCGCGAGCCAGTGCGCGACGATCGCCAGGTACTCGTCCTGGTCGAACGGCCAGAACGAGACCCACAGCCCGAAACGCTCCGAAAGCGAGATCTTCTCTTCCGAGGTCTCGCCCGGATGGATCTCGTCGCCGACCGTCTTGTACTCGAGGTTCTCCTGCATGAACTCGGGCATGAGGTGGCGGCGGTTCGAGGTCGCGTAGATGAGCAGGTTCTCCGACGGCGCCGCGAACGAGCCGTCGAGGGCAACCTTGAGCGCCTTGTAGCCGGGCTCCGAGGCTTCGAACGAGAGGTCGTCGCAGAAGACGATGAAGCGCTCGGGACGCGGTGCGACGATCCCGGCGATGTCCGGCAGGTCGACGAGGTCCTGCTTGTCGACCTCGATGACTCGCAGGCCCTCGCCGTGGAAGGCGTTCAGCGCTGCCTTGACGAGTGACGACTTGCCTGTGCCGCGCGCGCCGGTGAGCAGCACGTTGTTCGCCGGCAGTCGGGCGACGAACTGCCGCGTGTTCTGCTCGACGAGCGCCTTCTGCCGGTCCACGCCCTGCAGGTCGGCGAAGGCGATGCGGTGCGGATGCGCGATCGGCTGCAGCCAGCGCCGGCCGTCGCGTCTGCGCCAGCGGAAGGCGATCGATGCGTCCCACTCAGCTGCGGGAACGGGCTGCGGCAGCATCGCCTCGACGCGGCCGAGCAGGGCGTCGGCTCTGGCGACGAGCGCCGCCAGGTCGCCCAGGGCTTCGGGCGAGGCGTCCGTGGCGTTCTTCCTTTGGGGCATGGCGGTGCGGAGGCGCGTGCGCGTGTCACCGCGAGCCGGCTTCGCGCGGCGCGACGCTCAAGTCCGGTACTCGGCGTTGATCTTGACGTAGTCGTAGGAGAAGTCGCAGGTCCAGAGCGTGGTCTGCGCATCGCCGCGGCCGAGGTGCACCACCACCTCGATCTCGGCGGGCTGCATCACGCGCGCCCCGTCCTCCTCGCGGTAGCCCGGCGCGCGCCCGCCGTTCTCGATCACCTGGACGTCCCCGAGCCAAAGGTTCACGCGGGACACGTCGAGGTCGGCGATGCCCGCGTTGCCGATCGCCATGAGCAGCCGGCCGAGGTTCGGGTCGGAGGCGAAGAACGCGGTCTTGACGAGCGGCGAGTTGCCGATCGCGCGTGCGACGCTGAGCGCCTCGGCTTCGCTGCGCGCGCCGCGCACGTTCACCGTGATGAGCTTGGTCGCACCCTCGCCGTCGCGCGCGATCGACTGCGCGAGCGTCGCCGCGACCGCCACGACCGCCTCGCGCAGCTCGACGTAGGCGCCGGACCCGACGGTGACTTCCGGCAGTGCCGCACGGCCGGTCGCGACGAGCACGAAGGAGTCGTTGGTGGATGTGTCGCCGTCCACGGTGACGCGATTGAAGCTCTTCTCCGCCGCTTCGCGGACCATCAGCGCGAGCGCCGCCTGCGCGATGGGCGCATCGGTGGCGATGAAGGCGAGCATGGTCGCCATGTTCGGCTGCAACATGCCGACGCCCTTGGCGATGCCGGTGACCGTCACGCGCGCGCCGTCGATGCCGATCACGCGCGAGGCGCCCTTCGCGACGGTGTCCGTCGTCATGATCGCCTCGGCCGCTTCCGCCCAGCGGTTCGATCCGAACGACGCGACACACGCGGGGAGCGCGGCGACCAGCTTCTCGACCGGCAGCGGCTCGAGGATCACGCCGGTGGAGAACGGCAGCACCTCGCGCGGGGTGCAGCCGAGCAGCGCCGACACCGCGGCGCACGTCTCGCGCGCCGCCGCGAGGCCCTGCGCACCGGTGCCGCAGTTCGCATTGCCGGCGTTGACGACGAGCGCCCGCACGGCGCCGCGGGCGGCGAGATGCTCGCGGCAGACCTGCACGGGCGCGGCCGCGAAGGAGCTCTGGGTGAAGACGCCGGCGACGCGGCTGCCGGGCGCGAGGCGCATGAGCATCACGTCGCGACCGCCGCGCTTGCGGATGCCGGCTTCGGCGAAGCCGAGCTCGACGCCCGCGATGCTCGCGAGCGAAGCCGGATCGGGCGGACTGAGGTTGACGGCCATGGTCAGCGCTGCGCGCTATGCCGCTCGCGCAAGGCTCGCCGCGCGCTCGCGTGGCCGGACCGCGCGCGGCATCAGCTCAGCTTGCCGTGGCAGTGCTTGTACTTCTTGCCGGAGCCGCAAGGGCACGGGTCGTTGCGGCCGACCTTCGCCATGGCGCGCACCGGCGGCGGCGAAGGCTTGCGCTGCGCCGCGCGGGCGATCTCCTCGTCGGCCTCCGCTCCGGCGCCTACCAGCGCCTCCTCATAGTCGGCGTGCTGGTAGCGGACGTTCTCGACCGCGGGCGCCTGCTGCTCGGCCTGCTGCACCTCCTCCTCGCTCCTGATCTGCACGTTCATCAGGATCTTCGTCACCTCGAGCTTCACGGTGTCGAGCAGGTGCCCGAAGAGCTCGAACGCCTCGCGCTTGTACTCCTGCTTCGGGTTCTTCTGCGCATAGCCGCGCAGGTGGATGCCCTGCCGCAGGTGGTCGAGCGCGGCGAGGTGCTCGCGCCAGTGGTCGTCGAGGACGCGGAGCAGAATGAAGTGCTCGTACTGGCGCGCGACCTCGGGCGGGGCGCTGCCCATGCGCGATCCGTAGTGGTCGTCGGCGGAGGCGATGACGCGCTTGAGGAGATCCTCGTCGGTGAGGTTCGGCTCGGCCTCGAGCCACTGCTTCACCGGCGTCTCCATCTTCAGGTCGGCGGCGAGCACGCGCTCCAGCCCCTCGACGTCCCACTGCTCCTCGACGCTCTCCTCGGGAACGTGGGCCCGGAAGTAGTCGGTGACGACGCCGTCGCGCAGCGCCTTCACCCGGCTCTCGATATGCGCGTGTTCCCCCGCCAGGATCTCGTTGCGCAGCTCGTAGACGTGCTTGCGCTGGTCGTTGGCGACGTTGTCGTACTCGAGGAGCTGCTTGCGGATGTCGAAGTTGTGCGCCTCCACCTTGCGCTGGGCGCTCTCGATCGAGCGCGTCACCAGCGGATGCTCGATCGGCTCGCCTTCGGGCATCTTCAGCCGCTGCATGATGGCGTTGATGCGCTCGCCGGCGAAGATGCGCAGCAGCGAATCCTCGAGCGAGAGGTAGAAGCGCGAGCTGCCGGGATCGCCCTGGCGGCCGGAGCGGCCACGGAGCTGGTTGTCGATGCGCCGCGACTCGTGGCGCTCGGTGCCCACGATGTGCAGGCCCCCGGCGCGCACCACCGAGTCGTGCAGGTGCTGCCATTCGTCGCGCAGCCGGGCGATCTTCGCCTGCTTCGCCGCCTCCTCGACGTCCGCGTCGGCGCGCACGAAGTCGACCTGCTTCTCGACGTTGCCCCCGAGCACGATGTCTGTGCCGCGGCCCGCCATGTTGGTGGCGATGGTGATCATCTTCGGCCGGCCGGCCTGCGCCACGATCTCGGCCTCGCGCGCGTGCTGCTTCGCGTTCAGCACCTGGTGCGGCAGCTTCTCCTTCTCGAGCAACCGCGAAAGGTGCTCCGAAGTCTCGATGGAGGTCGTCCCGACGAGCACCGGCTGGCCGCGCTCGTGACAGTCCTTGATGTCGGCGACGATCGCGGTGTCCTTCTCCTGGCCGGTGCGGTACACCTGGTCGAGCTTGTCCTCGCGGATCATCGGGTGGTGCGTGGGGATCACCACCGTCTCGAGGTTGTAGATCTCCTGGAACTCGTAGGCCTCGGTGTCCGCCGTGCCGGTCATGCCGGCAAGCCTGCCGTACATGCGGAAGAAGTTCTGGAACGTGATGGACGCGAGCGTCTGGTTCTCGTTCTGGATCGGGCAGCGCTCCTTGGCCTCGATCGCCTGGTGCAGGCCGTCGGACCAGCGCCGGCCGGGCATGAGGCGCCCGGTGAACTCGTCGACGATGATGACGTCGCCGTCCTGGACCACGTAGTTCCGGTCGCGGAAGAACAGGTTGTGCGCGCGCAGGGCGCACGACAGGTGATGCATCAGGTTGATGTTCACCGGGTCGTAGAGGCTCGCGCCCTCGGGAAGCAGGCCGACGCGCGCGAGCAGGTTCTCAGCGTGCTCGTGTCCCGTTTCGGAGAGCAGCACCTGGTGCGCCTTCTCGTCGACCCAGAAGTCGCCCTCGGACTCGGGCGTCTCCTGGCGCTTGAGCATCGGCGCCGCCTCGTTCATGCGGTAGTAGAGCTCGGTCCGGTCCTCGGCCTGGCCCGAGATGATGAGCGGCGTGCGCGCCTCGTCGATGAGGATCGAGTCGACCTCGTCGACGATGGCGTAGTGGAGGGTGCGCTGCACGCGGTCGGCGACCGACATCGCCATGTTGTCGCGCAGGTAGTCGAAGCCGTACTCGTTGTTGGTGCCGTACGTCACGTCGGCGGCATACGCGGCGCGCTTCTGGTCCGGCGGCAGCTGCGACAGGTTGACGCCGACCTCGAGCCCGAGGAAGCGGTAAAGGCGGCCCATCCACTCGGCGTCGCGCGTGGCGAGGTAGTCGTTGACGGTGACGACGTGCACGCCCTTGCCGGCGAGCGCGTTCAGGTACACGGGCAGCGTCGCGACGAGGGTCTTGCCCTCGCCGGTACGCATCTCGGCGATCTTGCCGTTGTGGAGCGCGATGCCGCCCATGAGCTGGACGTCGAAGTGCCGCATGTTCAGCGTGCGCCGCGCCGCCTCGCGCACGGTGGCGAATGCCGGCGGCAACACTTCGTCCAGTGTCGTGCCGGCGGCGACCCGCTGCTTGAGCTCCTCCGTCCGGGCGCGGAGCGCCTCGTCGGAGAGCTCCCGCACCGAGGGCTCGAGCGCATTGATCTCCGCGACGACCTTGCGGTACTGCTTCAGCAGGCGGTCGTTGCGCGAGCCGAAAACGGCCTTCAAGACCTTCGGAATCATGCGGATGCACCCGATTTGACCAAGCTTGAAATTTTAGCACGCACCCCTGCCGGGACCTGGGAGCGGGCCGGCTGGTGCGTGACCTTCGCGGCATCGCGACGTTCGCCGTCCGCACCCCCACCCTTGCCCTCCCCCTGCGAGCCCCTGCGAGGGGAGGGATGGTTAAGCTGACACTCGCGCGGAGGCGAGGTGGGCGCCCTCCCTGCGAGGGGGAGGGAAGAGACCCGTGCCTTCCCCTCCTCGTGGAAAAGCGTGCTCGGAAAGGGCGGCTCCTTCCCCCTCGCAGGGGGAAGGCAGGGATGGGGGTGCGGCGGTAGCCCGGAGGCGCACGCTTACTGCGACAATCGCATTCGTCCCGCCCGACCCGATGCGCCCGCGCTCCATCGCCGCCGTCCTCGACAGCGCCCCCGAGCTGGAGCGCTTCATGCCGCTCGTCGACCGGCTCGTCGCCCTGCGCGCCGCGGTGCGCGACGTCATGCCGCGAGAGCTCGGCGATTGCGCGAGCGTCGTCGCGGTCAAGCAGGACACGGTCTCGATCCTCGCCGACAACTCCGCGGTGGCCGCGAAACTGCGCATGTTCGAGCCGACGCTGATTCGCGCCTGCCAGCGTGTGATGCCTCAGTTGGCCGCGGTCCGCGTGCGCGTGCGCTCCACGGCGACACCCACCAGGCGCCGGGCGCCGAAGCATGCCACCTTGAACGCGGCACCGGCCGCGGCCCTCGCCGCGCTCGCCGAGTCGCTGCCGCCCTCGCCGCTGCAGGACGCGGTTGCGAGCCTCAGTCGCAAGGGACCGCGCTGATTCGCCGGCGCACCGAGCGCGCTCGCGGCTCAGAGCGGCACGAGCACGACCCGTTCGAGGGCGAGCAGCACGAACACCGCGGCGGCGAACACCAGCCCGTACTTGAAGACCTGCCAGGCGAAGCGCAGCCAGCGCGGATCCTTGGTGGAGAGGAAGGCGACGATGGCCACGCCCATCGTCACCAGCACCAGATAGCCGACGATCCGCAGCAGCAGCACGCGCGCAGCCGGCGCTTCAGGCGGGCAGTGCGAAGAGGCGCGCGACAGCGGCGGGCGTCGTCTCCGCCGCCTCGTAGGTGACGAGCTCCCAGGCGTCGCGGTCGGCGAGCGTCGCGCGCAGGAGCTGGTTGTTGAGGGCGTGCCCCGACTTGTAGGCGGAGAACGCGCCGACGAGCGGATGGCCGACGAGGTACAGGTCGCCGATGGCGTCGAGCACCTTGTGCTTCGCGAACTCGTCGGCGTATCGCAGCCCGTCGGCGTTCAGCACGCGGTACTCGTCGAGCACGATCGCGTTGTCGAGGTTGCCGCCCTGCGCGAGGCCGTTCGAGCGCAGCACCTCCAGCTCCTGCACGAAGCCGAAGGTGCGCGCGCGCGCGATCTCCTTCGCGTACGACACCTCGGCGAAGTCCACCGTGACCGTCGGCGGCGTGCGCGACAGCGCCGGATGGTCGAAGTCGATCGTGAACGAGAGCCGGAAGCCGTCGTAGGGCGTGAAGCGCGCCCACTTGTCGCCGTCGCGCACCTCGACCTGCCGCTTGATGCGGAAGAAGCGCTTCGGCGCGTTTTGTTCCTCGATGCCCGCCGACTGCAGCAGGTAGACGAAGGGCGAGGCGCTGCCGTCGAGGATCGGCACCTCGGGACCGTCGACGTCGACATAGAGGTTGTCGACGCCGAGGCCCGCGAGCGCCGACATCAGGTGCTCGACGGTTGCCACCTTCGCGCCGTTCGCCGTGAGCGCGCTGCACAGCCGCGTGTCGGTGACCGCGAGCGCATCGGCGCGAATCTCGACCGGCTCGGGCAGGTCGAGACGACGGAAGACGATGCCGGTGTCGGGCGCGGCCGGCCGCAGGTGCAGGAGCACCTTTGCACCCGTGTGGAGGCCGAGCCCGGTCGCCCGGATTCCCGTCTTGATCGTGCGCTGGCGAAGCATCGGGGAGGATTGTTGTGCTGCTCCCGAATCGGGCAGGATAGCACGCGCCTCCGGGAGCGGCCCGAGCCGCTCCCAACGCGGGCCGGGCGAACGCGCGACGAGCGCCACGGCTCCCCTCAGTCCGCCTGCTTGCGCAGGAACGCGGGGATGTCGTACTTGTCCACGCCGTTCTGCTGCAAAGCTTCGATCGCCGAGGCGCGGTTGCGGCGGAACACTGCCGGCGCGCTCTCGATCGCGCCGTAGTCCACCGGCGCCGCGAAGGCGTGGTGGTGATGGTGGTCCGTCCCCGTGCGACTCACCACCAGCTGCGGCTGCGGCTTCGCCTTCTGTGCGAGCTGCGGCTGGCCGAGGCCGGTCGCGACGACGGTCACGCGCAGGTTGTCGGCCACCGTGTCGTCGTAGACGGCGCCGAAGATGATGGTCGCGTCCTCGGCGGCGAAGCCGCGCACCGTGTTCATGACCTCGTTCACCTCGCGCATCTTGAGGCCTTCGCTCGCGGTGATGTTCACCAGCACGCCGCGCGCCCCGGCGAGGTTGACGCCCTCGAGCAGCGGGCTCGCGACCGCCTGCTCGGCGGCGATGCGCGCGCGGTCGACGCCGCTCGCGTAGGCCGAGCCCATCATCGCCATGCCCATCTCGCCCATCACCGTGCGCACGTCCTCGAAGTCGACGTTGACGAGGCCCGGGCAGTTGATGATCTCCGCGATGCCGGCGACCGCGTTGTGCAGCACGCCGTCGGCGGCGCGGAAGGCGTCGCGCATCGAAACGTCCTCGCCGAGCACTTCCATCAGGCGCTCGTTGAGGATGACGATCAGCGAGTCGACGTGCTGCGCGAGCTCGGCGAGGCCGGTCTCGGCGACGCGCATCCGCTTGCCTTCGAACGCGAACGGCTTGGTCACCACCGCCACCGTGAGCACGCCGAGCTCCTTAGCCACCTCGGCGACCACGGGCGCGGCGCCGGTGCCGGTGCCGCCGCCCATGCCGGCGGTGATGAACACCATGTTCGCGCCGGTGAGCGCCTCGCGGATCGCCTCGCGCTGCTCCTGCGCCGCGGCGCGCCCGGCGTCGGGCTTGGCACCGGCGCCCAGCCCGCTCGCGCCGAGCTGGATCTGCTGCTTGGCGCCGCAGCGGGCGAGCGCCTGGGCGTCGGTGTTGCAGACGACGAAGTCGACGCCGGTTACGCCGTTGCGGATCATGTGGTCGACTGCGTTGCCGCCGGCGCCGCCGACGCCGACGACTTTGATGAGGGTGCCGTTCGCCTGGCTCTCGATGATCTCGAACATGGGTGGGTCTCCGTTTCTCGTTTGGGGATCAGGAATCAGGAATCAGGGGTCGGGGATCAGCGCCGCGGCGTGCGGCCGCCTGATCCGGTGGCGACGGTCCGCACGAGACGGTCCGTCGGGGTTCGTTTTCGCTCTCGGGGGTGCATCGTCTCGCTCTCCTTCTCGGGGAATGGGGCGCGCTTTATCGCGTCGCGCGCTCGTGAAGTCCTCAAAAGTTCTTCTGGAACCAGTCGCGCATGCGCGTGACCGTCTGCTTGAACGAGCCGCCCTGGCGCGACATCACGCCGCGGTCGACCTGCGCCTTGCCCTCGAGCAGCAGCCCGACGGCCGTCGCGTAGCGCGGGTTGCGCACCACGTCGGCAAGCGCGCCGCTGTAGCGCGGCACGCCGATGCGCACCGGCATGTGGAAGATCTCCTCGCCGAGCTCGACCATGCCCTGCATGACCGCCGAGCCGCCGGTGAGCACGATCCCGGAGGAGATCAGCTCCTCGTACCCGGACTGGCGGAGCACCTGCTGCACCAGGTTGTAGAGCTCCTCGACGCGCGGCTCGATCACCTCGGCGAGCGTTTGCCGCGAGAGCTCCCGCGCGTTGCGGTCGCCGAGGCCGGGCACCTCGACCATCTCGCGCTGGTCGGCGAGCTGGCGCAGCGCGACGCCGTGGCGGAGCTTGATGACCTCCGCCTCCGGCGTCGGCGTGCGCAGCGCCATGGCGATGTCGTTGGTGATCTGGTCGCCGGCGATGGGGATGACGGCGGTATGGCGGATCGCGCCGTGAGTGAAGATCGCCACGTCGGTGGTGCCGCCGCCGATGTCGACGAGCGCGACGCCGAGCTCCTTCTCGTCCTCGGAGAGCACGGCGACCGCCGAGGCGAGCGGCTGCAGCACGAGGTCCGCGACCTCCAGGCCGCAGCGGCGCACGCACTTGACGATGTTCTGCGCCGCGCTCACCGCGCCGGTGACGATGTGCACCTTGACCTCGAGCCGGTGGCCGGACATGCCGAGCGGCTCGCGGATGCCGTCCTGACCGTCGATGACGAATTCCTGCGTGAGGATGTGCAGCACCTGCTGGTCGTTCGGGATCGGCATCGCGCGCGCGGTCTCCACGGCGCGGTCGACGTCGATCGCCGTGACCTCCTTGTCCTTGATCGCGACCATGCCGGTCGAGTTGAAGCTGCGGATGTGGTTGCCGGCGATGCCGGTGTAGACGCGCGTGATCTTCGCGTCGGCCATCAGCTCGGCTTCCTCGAGCGCGCGCTGGATGGCGCCGACGGTCGCCTCGATGTTGACCACCACGCCCTTCCTCAACCCCTTCGACTCGTGGCTGCCGATGCCGCGGACCTCCATCTGCCCGTCGGGCATCAGCTCGGCCGCCATCGCCACGATCTTCGACGTGCCGATGTCGAGGCCGACGATCAGGTTCTTCGTTTCCTTGCCCATGGCCTTCATCCGTGCGTGCGCCTCCCCGGCGTGCGTCCGCCCCCCGGCTCGAGGACGGCGTCGGGCGCGCGCAGCGCGAAACCGTTCGGGTAGCGCAGGTCGACGGTGTCGAGCCTGCGGTCGAGACGCGCCAGCGTCTTCGGGTAGACATCGACGAAGCGCGCCAGCCGCGCCGCGATCGGGTCGCGGAGCTGGTCGCGTCCGAGCTCGAGCGTGAGCAGACGCGCGTCGGGAGCGGCGACCTTGAGCTGCCACGCGTAGCGCGGCGACAGCGTGACTTGCGTGAGCGTGAAGCCGAGCGTCGCGAGTGCCTCGCGGAACTCGCCGTAGCGCACCGCCACCTCGAGCGAGGTGCCGGGCGGGCCGGCGAGGCGCGGCAGCTGCGCATCCGTGCTGCGCGCGTCGAAGACCTCGCCGTAGGTGTTCACGAGCAGCTTGTCGTTCCAGCGGGCGAGCGCGGCGTGCTCCTCGACGCGCGCGGCGATGCGGTCCGGCCACAGCCGGCGCACCTCGGCGCGCCGCACCCAGGGCACCGCCTCCAGCCGCGCACGCAGCGCGTCGAGGTCCGCGCCGAAGAAGTTGCCGCCGACGCCGCCCGCCACCGCCATCGCGAGGTCGTCCGCGTCGAGCTGCTTGAGGTCGCCTTCGATCGCGACCGTGCGCACCGGGAATGCCGCGGAGCGCGTCGCGGCCTGCCACGCGAGCGCCACCAGCAGCACGGCGGCAAGCGCATAGAGCGAGCTCGCGATGCCGTTCAGCAGCCGCGCGTTGTGCCACGGCCCCACTGCCTTCACGGCGACGCGACGACGGGCAGGACGCGGCGTGCGCGCCTCGCCGGTTGCGCCCGGGGAGAGGCGAGCGCTCGCCGGACGGCGCGCACGCACGGCGCGCTCGCGGAGCTGCCGCGTCGCTGCGGCGTCGCCGTCCTCGTGGTCTTCGGGCACCCACATCTTCTGCACCGGCTCGGCCGCGCGCGCCCTGCCGCGCCGTGCCTTGCCGGGCGCCTCGGGCGCGGCGAGCACCGCGACGTCGCCGTCGTCGTCGGTCATCGGGTCGCGGGAACGCTCAGCGCCCACGCTTCTCCCCCGTGTGCAGCCCGGCCATGCCGAGGATCGTCACGCACAGGTCCTCGAACGGGATGCCCGCATGGCGCGCGGCCATCGGCACCAGCGAGTGGTCGGTCATGCCGGGCGAGGTGTTGACCTCGAGGAAGCGCGGCGTGCCGTCACGCCCGAGCATGAGGTCGTAGCGGCCCCAGCCGGTGCAGCCGAGCGCGCGGAACGCGGCAAGGCCGAGCGACTGGATCTCGCGCTCCTGCGCGGCGTCGAGGCCGCATGGCAGGATGTAGCGCGTGTCGTCGCTCACGTACTTCGCCTGGTAGTCGTAGAAGTCGCGCGGCGTCTCGAGCTTGATGAGCGGCAGCGCCCGGTCGCCGAGCACGCCGCCGGTGAGCTCGATGCCCTCGATGAACTGCTCTGCGATCACCGTCGTGTCGTAGTTCCACGCGCGGGCGAACGCCTCCTCGAGATCCTCGGCACGCCGCACCTTCGACATGCCGATCGAGGAGCCCTCGTTCGCCGGCTTGACCATGATCGGCGTGCCGAGCCGGGCGGCGACCGCCCCGAAGTCGCTCTCCGGCGTGAGCAGCTCGTAGGCGGGCGTCGGGATGCCGGCCGCCTGCCAGACGAGCTTCGTGCGCCACTTGTCCATCGCGAGCGCGCTCGCCATCACGCCGGAGCCGGTGTAGGGGATGCCGAGCAGCTCGAGGGCGCCCTGCAGCGTGCCGTCCTCGCCGAAGCGGCCGTGCAGCGCGATGAACACGCGCTCGAAGCGCGCGGCGATCAGCGCGTCGAGGCCGTGCGACTGCGGGTCGAAGGGATGCGCGTCGACGCCCTTCGCGCGCAGCGCGGCGAGCACCATGCCGCCGCTCCTCAGCGATACCTCGCGCTCGGCCGAGCGGCCGCCGAGCAGCACGCCGACCTTGCCGAAAGCCTGCGGATCGGTCATGCCCGCTCTCCCACGATGCGCACTTCGGGATGCAGCTCCACGCCGAAGCGCGCCAGCACCTCGGCCTGCGCCTTCGCGATGAGCGCCTCGATGTCCGCGGCGGTCGCGTCGCGTCCCGGGTTGACGATGAAGTTCGCGTGCTTCTCGCTGATGCGTGCGCCGCCGATCGCGAAGCGTTTCAGCCCGCACGCCTCCACCAGCCGCGCGGCGTGATCGCCGGGCGGGTTGCGGAACACCGAACCGGCGTTCGGCCGGTTGAGCGGCTGCGTCGCGACGCGCTTCTCGAGCAGCTCCGTGATGCGCGCCCGCGCGCGCGCCGCGTCGCCCGGCGCGAAGCGGAACCATGCGCCGAGGAACCATTCCTCGGCGGCCGCGGCGCGATGGACGCAGGTGCGGTAGCCGATGGCGTAGTCCGCCGGCGTTCGCACGCGGATCGTGCCGCTGCGATCGGTGGTCTCGACGCGCTCGACGTGGTTCCAGGTCTCCGCGCCGTAGCAGCCGGCGTTCATCGCAAGCGCGCCGCCCACGGTGCCCGGCACGCCGGCCAGGAACTCCGCCCCCTCGTATCCATGGATGGCGGCGAAGCGTGCGACCTTCGGCGAGGCCATGCCCGCGTCCGCGTAGACCAGCTCGCAGTCCATGCGCAGGTCGCCGCGCGTGTGATGCATGAGCACGACCGTGCCGGGGAAGCCGCCGTCGCGCACGAGGAGGTTCGAGCCGAGCCCGACGAAGAGCACCGGCTCGTCGGTCGGGATCGTCGCGAGGAAGCGCAGCAGATCCTCGCGGTCGGCCGGCACGTATGCGCGCCTTGCCGGCCCACCGGCGCGCCACGTGACGTGCTTCGCCATCGGCTCGTGCTCGGTGAGCACGCCGCGCAACGCTTCCGGAGCGAACTGGAGCGGCTCGGCCATGTGCATGATGTGTTCGTGCGCTTCCCGTGTCCGCGCCTACGCCTGCGCGCCCGCGCCCGCCTGGGCGAGCCGTGCGGGCACGCCGCCGATGGAGCCCGCACCCATGGTGATCACGACGTCGCCGTCACGGGCTGCGTCGAGGATCGCCTGCGGCATGTCGGCGATCGCCTCGACGAACACCGGCTCGACCTTGCCGGCGACGCGGATCGCGCGCGCGAGCGCGCGGCCGTCGGCGGCGACGATCGGGGCCTCGCCGGCGGCGTACACCTCGGCGAGCAGAAGCCCGTCGACCGACGAGAGTACCTTCACGAAATCCTCGAACAGGTCGCGCGTGCGCGTGAAGCGGTGCGGCTGGAACGCGAGCACGATGCGCCGGTCCGGGAACGCCCCGCGCGCCGCGGCGAGGGTCGCCTGCATCTCCACCGGATGATGGCCGTAGTCGTCGACGAGCGTGAAGCTGCCGCCCGCGGGCAGCGCGATCTCGCCGTGCCGCTGGAAGCGCCGGCCGACGCCGCGGAACTCCGCGAGCGCCTTCGCGATCGCCGCGTCGGGGACGTCGAGCTCCGTGGCGATCGCGATCGCGGCGAGTGCGTTCTGCACGTTGTGCCGGCCGGGCAGGTTGAGCCGCAGGTCGGCGAGGTCCGATGCACCTTCGCGGCGGCAGCGGAAGCGCATCCCGCCGCCGTCGGCGAGCACGTCCTCGGCGCGCACCATCGCCTCGTGCGCGAAGCCGTAGGTGACGATCGGCTTGGAGACGAACGGGATGATCTCGCGCACGTGCGGGTCGTCGATGCAGAGGACCGCGTCGCCGTAGAACGGCAGGTGCTGCAGGAAGTCGACGAATGCCTGCCGCAGGCGGGCGAAGTCGTGCTGGTAGGTCTCCATGTGGTCGGCGTCGATGTTCGTGACCACTGCCATGACCGGCTGCAGGTGCAGGAAGGACGCGTCGGACTCGTCGGCTTCCGCGACGATGAAGTCGCCGGCGCCGAGTCGCGCGTTCGAAGCCGCGCTGGTGAGACGGCCGCCGATCACGAACGTCGGATCGAGGCCGCCCTCGGCGAGGACGCTCGCGACCAGGCTGGTGGTCGTCGTCTTGCCGTGCGTGCCGGCGATCGCGATGCCGCGCTTCAGCCGCATCAGCTCGGCAAGCATCAGCGCGCGCGGCACGACCGGGACGCGGCGCGCGCGCGCGGCGATGACCTCGGGATTGTCCGACTTGACCGCGGTGGACACGACGACGACGTCCGCGCCGGCGACGTTCTGCGGCGCGTGGCCGAGCGTGATCTTCGCGCCGAGCCGCTCGAGCCGGTCGGTCGCGGCGTTCTTTGCGAGGTCGGAGCCGGTGATGCGGTAGCCCTGGTTCGCGAGCACTTCCGCGATGCCGCTCATGCCGGCACCGCCGATGCCGACGAAGTGGATGTGCTTGACCTTATGCCGCATGGGGCTCGTCCGGCAGATCGCAGGCTCGGCGCGAGCGGTGCCGCGGATGCGCGCACGCGGGGCCGGTCGGTTGGGTAGGGTGGGCAGCCATGGGTCCGGCCTCGCTTCGACGACTTCCATCATTTCGCCAGGGCTTCGCAGATGTCGGCGACCGCGACGGTCGCCTCGGGTTTGGCGAGCGCGTGCGCCTTCTCCGCCATCGCCTCGAGGCGCGGGCGCTCGAGACCAAGCAGGATCTCGGCCAGACGCTCGGGCGTGAGGTCGCGCTGCTGCACGAGCAGCGCCGCGCCGGGGTCGGCCAGGTACTTCGCGTTCGTGGTCTGGTGATCGTCCACGGCGAACGGGAAGGGCACGAGCAGCGAGGCAACGCCGCACGCCGCGAGCTCCGCCACCGTCGTCGCGCCGGCGCGGCAGACCACGAGGTCGGCGTTCGCATAGGCCGCCGCCATGTCGTCGATGAACGCCACGCAGTCGCCGTCGACGCCCGCCGCCGCGTAGTTCGCGCGCAACGTCTCGATGTGCTTCTCGCCCGCCTGGTGCGTGACGCGCGGCCGGCGATCGGCGGGCAGCAGGGCGAGCGCCTTCGGCACGATCTCGTTCAGTCCCGCCGCGCCGAGGCTGCCGCCCACCACGAGCAGGCGGAGCGCGCCGGTGCGTGTCCGATAGCGCATCGCCGGCGCCGCGACGTGCGCGATCTGCGTGCGCACGGGATTGCCGGTGAACGTGGCCGCAGGCAGTGCGCCGGGAAACGCCACCATCACCCGGTCGGCGAGCTTCGCGAGCACCTTGTTCGTGAGCCCTGCAACCGAGTTCTGCTCGTGGATCGCGAGCGGGCGGTTGAGCAATGACGCCATCATGCCGCCCGGGAACGCGATGTAGCCCCCCATGCCGAGGACCACGTCCGGGCGGTGCGCGCGGATCGCGCGCAGGCTCTGCCCGAACGCGACGAGCAGCCGCGCCGGCAGCAGCAGCTTCGTGAGCAGCCCCTTGCCGCGCAACCCGGAGAAGCTCACCGGCGCAAGCTCGTAGCCGCGCGAGGGCACGAGCTTCGCCTCCATGCCGTCCGGCGCGCCGAGCCAGACCACGTGCCAGGCGCGGCGGCGCATCTCGTCCGCGACCGCGAGCGCGGGGAACACGTGCCCGCCCGTGCCGCCGGCCATGATCATGAGGGTGCGTGCCATGGGAGAGGGAAAGCATTCACCGCAAAGGCGCCAAGGACGCAAAGGGTCGCAAAGCGTTTCCTGTCTTCGGTGCAGCGCCGGCCTTCAGGCATTCCCCGGCCATGTGCGGCCTTGTCCGTAGGCGCACCGTTGCGAGGATCGCTGTAGAGGCGCCGGAGGCACAGCTCCCGCCGGCACAGCCCATCCTTTGCGCACCTTTGCGTTCTTCGCGTCTTTGCGGTGAGGTTCGTCGGTCTCACGCCGGCAGCCCCCGCATCAGTTGCCGGTTCTCCCAGTCGATCCTGAGCAGGATCGCGAGCGCCACGCAGTTGGCGAGGATGCCGCTGCCGCCGAAGCTCATGAGCGGCAGCGTGAGCCCCTTGGTCGGCAGGACGCCCATGTTCACGCCCATGTTGATGAACGCCTGCACGCCGATCCACGTGCCGATGCCCTGCGCGACGAGCGCCGCAAAGTTGCGCTCGTACTGCGAGGCAAGCCGGCCGATCGCGAACGCGCGCGCGACGATCCACGCGAACAACGCGACCACGACCGCGACGCCGACGAAGCCCAGCTCCTCCGCGATCACCGCGAGCAGGAAGTCGGTATGCGCTTCGGGCAGGTACATGAGCTTCTCGATGCTCGCGCCCAGGCCCACGCCAAGCCACTCGCCGCGGCCGAACGCGATCAGCGCGTGCGAGAGCTGGTAGCCCTTGCCGAAGGCGTCGGCCCACGGGTCGATGAAGCCGAAGATGCGCTGCGCGCGGTAGGGCGAGGAGACGACGAGGACCGCGAACCCGGCGCCGGCGGCGGCGAAGAGCGCCGCGAACCAGCGCGCGTTCATGCCGGCGAGGAAGAGGATCGCCATCGCCGTCGTGCTGATGACGACGAAGGCGCCGAAGTCCGGCTCGTGCAGAAGCAGCCAGCCGACGACGAGCATCACGGCGAGGATCGGCGCGAGGCCGCGCTGCAGGCTGTCGAGCATCGGCTGCTTGCGCACTGCGTAGTCGGCGGTGTAGAGCACCGCCGCGAGCTTGACGAGCTCCGAGGGCTGAACGTTGGCGACACCGAGGGCGATCCAGCGGCGCGCACCATTGACCTCGCGCCCGACGCCGGGCACGAGCACCAGCGCGAGGAGCAGCACGCCGGCAGCGAACAGCCACGGCGCCGCTTTCTGCCAGGTGCGCAGCGGCACCTGGAACGCGCACAGCGCCGCGACGACGCTCGCCGCCACGAAGGAGGAGTGACGCAGCAGGAAGTACGCGGGGTTGCCACCGGTGAACCGCGCGTTCTCCGCGACCGCGATCGACGCCGAGTACACCATCACGAGGCCGAGCGTGAGCAGCAGGATCGCCGACCATGCAAGGCTCTGGTCGTATTCCGCGTTCGGCGTGCGGCGGACTTCAAGCCGGGCGAGCATCGGCGAGCTCTCGCACGGCGGCGACGAACGCCTCGCCGCGGTGCTTGTAGTTGCGGAACATGTCGAAGCTCGCGCAGGCGGGCGACAGCAGGACGACGTCGCCTGGCCGCGCGAGCGCGCGCGCCTGCGCGACGGCGACCGCCATCGACGCGGCCGTCTGCACCGGGACGCCGGCGCCTGCAAGCGCTTCGCGGATGAGCGGCACATCGCGGCCGATGAGCACGACAGCGCGTGCGCTCTCGGCGACCGGCCCGGCGAGCGGTGCGAAGTCCTGGCCCTTGCCCTCGCCGCCCGCGATCAGCACCACCTTGCCGCCGCGCGCGGCGATCGGCTCGCCGAGGCCGCGCATTGCGGCGATGGTCGAGCCGACGTTCGTGCCCTTCGAGTCGTCGTAGAAGACGATCCCGCCCGTCTCGGCGACGCGCTGCACCCGGTGCGGCAGGCCGGCGAACTCGCGCACCGCCATCAGCATGGACGCGCACCGCCCGCCGACGGTCTTCGCCAGCGCGAGCGCCGCAAGCGCGTTCGCGGCGTTGTGCATGCCGGCGAGCCGCAGCTCGTCGAGCGCGACGAGCGGCGTGTTGCCGCGGGCGAGCCAGAGCGCGTCGCGCACGCGCAGCAGCCCGAAGTCGGCCGGATTGGATGGCGCGTCGAGCCCGAAGGTCACGACCGTGCGCCCGGCGAGCGCCATGCGCCGCGACCACGCGTCGTCGCGGTTCAGGACCTGCACGCCGCCGGCGGCGAAGATGCGCGCCTTCGCGGCGGCGTAGTCGTCCATCGAGGCGTAGCGGTCGAGGTGGTCCTCGCTCAGGTTGAGCATCGCCGCCGCGTCGCACGCGAGCGTCGAGGTCGACTCGAGCTGGAAGCTGGAGAGCTCGAGCACCCATGCCTGCGGCATGGCGCCCTCGTCCTCGCGCCTCATGAGCGCGTCGAGCGCCGCCGGACCGATGTTGCCCGCCACTTCCACGTCCATGCCGCACGCCGCGAGCAGCGCACCGGTGAGCGCGGTCACGGTGGTCTTGCCGTTGGTGCCGGTGATGCCGGCGACCTGCGGCCGGTGGTCGCGCGGGAGCGCCTGGGCGAAGAGCTCGATGTCGCCGAGCACGGGCAGGCCGCGCTCCCGCGCCGCTCGGACGACCGGCTCGGCGAGCGGCACGCCGGGGCTCGCGACCACGACGTCGACGCCGTCGAGCAGCGCGAGCCCGAACGGTCCGGCGACGAAGCGGGCCTCGGGCACCGCGGCGCGCAGCGCGTCGAGCCCCGGCGGAGCGGAGCGCGTGTCGGCGACGCGGATGCGTGCGGCCTTGCGCCGCGCGGCATAGCGGGCGGTCGAGAGGCCGGTCTCGCCGAGGCCGAGCACGAGGACGTGGCGCGCTTCGAGAGCGACCATCAGCGCAGCTTCAGCGTCGAGAGCCCGAACAGCACGAGCATGATGGTGATGATCCAGAAGCGCACCACCACCTGCGTCTCCTTCCAACCGCCGAGCTCGTAGTGGTGGTGCAGCGGCGCCATGCGGAAGACGCGCTTGCCCTTGCTCATCTTGAACCAGCCGACCTGGATCATCACCGACAGCGTCTCGGCGACGAACACGCCGCCCATGACGAACAGCACGATCTCCTGGCGCACGATCACCGCGACGGTGCCGAGCGCGGCGCCGAGCGCGAGGGCTCCGACGTCGCCCATGAACACCTCCGCCGGATAGGCGTTGAACCAGAGGAAGCCGAGCCCGGCGCCGACGAGTGCGCCGCAGAACACGGCGAGCTCGCCTGCGCCCGGAATGTGCGGGAAGAGCAGGTACTTCGCGAACACCGCATTGCCGGTGACGTAGGCGAAGATGCCGAGTGCGCCGGCCACCATCACCGCCGGCATGATCGCGAGCCCGTCGAGGCCGTCGGTCAGGTTGACCGCGTTCGACGTGCCGACGATGACGAGGTAGGTGAGCACGATGAAGCCGATCACGCCGAGCGGATAGGCGACGTTCTTGAAGAACGGCACGATCAGGTCCGCGCCCGGCGGCAGGTCCATCGCGAAGCCGCTGCGCACCCAGTCGAGGAACAGGCCCACGGCCTGGGCGTTGGACTCCGCCGGCACCGCGAACGCGAGGTACACCGCGGCCACGAAGCCCACGAGCGACTGCCAGAAGTACTTCTCGCGCGCCGACAGCCCCTTCGGATTGCGATGGACGACCTTGCGGTAGTCGTCGACCCAGCCGATGGCGCCGAAGCCGAGCGTCACCACGAGCACGATCCACACGAAGCGGTTGCCGAGGTCGCCCCAGAGCAGCGTCGTGATGCCGATCGCAACGAGGATGAGCGCGCCGCCCATGGTCGGCGTGCCCGCCTTGGAGAGGTGCGTCTGCGGCCCGTCGGTGCGCACCGCCTGCCCGATCTTGTAGGCGGCAAGCTTGCGGATCATCGGCGGCCCGGTGAAGAGCGAGATGGCGAGCGCGGTGAGCGTGGCGAGCACCGCGCGCAGCGTGATGTAGTTGAACACGCTGAAGGCGCGGATGTCGTTCGCGAGCCATTGGGCGATGGCGAGGAGCATCAGTGCGCGCCGCCTTCGCCGAGCGCGGCGACGACGCGCTCCATGCGCATGAAGCGCGAGCCCTTGACGAGCAGTGTCGCATCGGGCGTCGCGAGCGACCGCGCCCGCGACGCAAGTGCCGCGACGTCGTCGAAGTGCTCCCCGCCCGGCCCGAAGGCGCGCGCCGCTTCGCGCGCGAGCTCGCCCGCCGCGAGCAGGTGATGCACGCCGCGCATCCGCGCCTGCCGGCCGACCTCGTCGTGGAAGGCCGCGCCCTGCTCGCCGACCTCGCCCATGTCGCCGAGCACCAGCACGCGCGTGCCGGCCGCGGCGGCGAGCACGTCGATCGCGGCGAGCACCGAATCCGGGTTGGCGTTGTAGCTGTCGTCGATGACGGTTGCGCCGCGCACGCCGCGGCCGACCTGCAGCCTCCCCTTCACCGGCCGGAACGCGCCGAGGCCGCGCGCGACCGCCTCCGGCGTCGCCCCCGCCGCGGACGCTGCGGCGGCGGCCGCGAGCGCGTTGCGCACGTTGTGCAAGCCAGGGATCGCCAGCCGCACGTCGGCCGTTCCGCCGGGCAGGGCGATGCGCGCGCGCGCGCCGTCGGGCGCGAGCGCGTGCTCGAGGCAGCGCACGTCGACGCGCTGCTCGAGCGAGAACGCGAGCACGCGACGCGGCGCCGCGACCGCCCGCCAGTGCTCCGCGTAGGCGTCGTCGGCGTTGATCACCGCGATGCCGTCGGCAGGCAGCGCGGCGAAGCTCGCGCCGTGCTCGCGCGCGACGTCCTCGACGCTCTTCATGAACTCCTGGTGCTCGCGCTGCGCGTTGTTGACGAGCGCGACCGTCGCCTGGGCGATCGAGGCGAGCCACGCGGTCTCGCCGGGATGGTTCATGCCCATCTCGAGGACGGCGACGCGGTGCGTGTCGCGGAGCGCGAGCACGCTGAGCGGCAGGCCGATGTCGTTGTTGAGGTTGCCGACGGTGGCGAAGGTCGCTGCCGCGCCGTACTGCTCGCGCAGGCAGCTCGCGATCATTTCCTTCACGGTCGTCTTGCCGTTCGAGCCGACGACGCTCACCACCGGGAAGGCGAAACCGCGTCGCCATGCGGCGGCGAGGCGGCCGAGCGCGAGCCTCGGATCGTCGACGCAGAGCAGCGGCAGCGCGACGGCGTTCGAGCGCGCCCAGGCGGCGCTGACGAGCGCGGCCGCCGCGCCCGCCGACTGCGCCGTCGCGACGAAGTCGTGGCCGTCGAAGCGTTCGCCGCGGATCGCGACGAAGAGCGTGCCGGGCGACAGCGACCGCGTGTCGCTGCCGACGGAGGCGAACGGCACGTCGGCGCCCACGACCTCGCCGCCGATCGCACGCGCCGCGTCGGAGAGGCGCATCACGGCCGCGCCTCCAGCGCCGCGCGCGCCTCGGCGACGTCCGAGAACGGCAGCTGCTCGCCGGCGATCTCCTGGTAGGGCTCATGGCCCTTGCCGGCGATGACGATGACATCCGCGGCGGACGCCGCGAGAACCGCGGCGCGGATGGCGTCGCCGCGGTCTACGACCGCGACGTACGGGACGGTGATGCCGGGCAGGATCTCTTCGACGATGGACTGCGGGTCCTCGCTGCGCGGATTGTCGCTCGTGACGACGACGCGTTGCGCGTGCCGCGACGCGGCCTGCCCCATCAGCGGCCGCTTGCCGCGGTCGCGGTCGCCGCCGCAGCCGAACACGCACACCAGTTGCCCGCCGCGGGCACGGGCGACGTCGCCGAGCGCACCGAGCACCTTGTCCAGCGCATCGGGCGAGTGCGCGTAGTCGATCACCAAGAGCGGCTCGCCCGCGCCGCCGCCGACCGGCTGCATGCGTCCAGCGACCGGCTCGAGCTGCCGCGCGAGGCGCGGGATCGCCTCGAGCGGCGTCCCGGAGAGGAGCAGCACGCCGATCACGCCGAGCAGGTTGGCGACGTTGAAGCGGCCGACGCACGGCGCCTCGATCGCCGCTTCGCCCCAGCTGCTCTCGAGACGGAACGAAAGGCCGAGGCCGCCGAAGGCGATGTCCTTCGCCTCGAGCCAGCGCTCGAGGCCACTGCGCCGGCCCGCGCCGTCGGCGATCGAGTAGCCGACACGCTCGACGCCGGGAGCCGTGCGGCCGGCGATGCGCACGCCGAGCGCGTCGTCGAGGTTGAGCACGGCGTGCTTCAGGCCGGGCATGGTGAAGAGCTTCACCTTCGCCTCGCCGTAGGCGTCCATCGTGCCGTGGTAGTCGAGGTGGTCGCGCGACAGGTTGGTGAAGAGCGCGACGTCGAAGGCGACGCCGTTGACGCGCCCCTGGTCGAGACCGATCGAGGACACCTCCATGCTCACGGCATCCGCGCCGGCGTCGGCGAAGCCGGCGAGCGCGCGCTGCAGGAGCACGGCGTCGGGGGTCGTGTTCGGATTCGGCGCGAGCGCCCCGGCGAAGCCGAGGCCGAGCGTGCCGACGACCGCCGTGCGCACGCCGTGCGCGGAAAGCGCCTGCGCGATCCACTGCGAGGTCGACGTCTTGCCGTTGGTGCCGGTCACGCCGACTGTCCAGAGGCGCTCGGAGGGACGGCCGTAGACCTCGTGCGCCAGCCAACCGGCGAGGGAGCGGACATCGCTCGTGGCGACGTTCGGCACCACGGTGCCGGCCGGCCACTCGAACCCGTTGCGCTCCCACACGACGCCGGCCGCGCCCGCGGCGACCGCCTGCGCGATGAAGTCGCGGCCGTCGGCGCGCTCGCCGGGGTAAGCGAGGAACACCTCACCGGCGACAAGCGAGCGGCTGTCGGCGGCGAGCCCGGGCGGGTTCACGCCCTGCTCCCGCAGGCGCTCAAGCACCGCTCGCGCCGCCTTGCCTGCATCGTGCTGGCCCACTCGGCTCCGCCGTTCCGTGTCTTCACGCGCCCGTGCCCGCGCCGCCGCGGGCTACAGGCTCTCCTCGACCTCGCTGCCCGCTGCGGGCAGCTCGATCGGCTTCATCGGCGCATCGGGGGTGACCCCGAGCACGCGCAGTGCGCCGCCCATCACTGCCGAGAACACCGGCGCGGCGACCAGGCCGCCGTAGTAGTCGCCGGCGCCCGGCTCGTCGATCATCACGGCGACCACGAGCCGCGGGCTCGAGACCGGCGCGAAGCCGACGAACGACGAGAGGTAGCGGTTCGGCGAGTAGGCGCCGTCGACCAGCTTGTGCGCAGTGCCGGTCTTGCCGGCGACGCGGTATCCCATCACCTGCGCCCGCGGTGCGGTGCCGCCCGGGCCCGCGGCCATCTCCAGCATGCGACGCACCTCGCGGGCCGTCGACGCCCCGAGGACGCGCTTCGCCGGCGGCGGGCCGTCGAGCCGCGTGAGCGAGAGCGGGACGAGCTCGCCGTCGCGCGCGAACATCGTGTACGCGCGCGCGAGCTGCACCAGGCTCACCGAGATGCCATGGCCGTAGGACATGGTCGCCTGCTCGACCGGCTTCCAGGTCTTCACCGGCCGCACGCGGCCCGGCGATTCGCCGGGGAAGCCGAGGCGCGGCTGGGCGCCGAAGCCGACGTCGCTGAACAGGTTCCACATCTGGTCCGGCTTCAGCCCGAGAGCGATCTTCGCCGAGCCGACATTGGAGGACTTCTGGATGACCTGCGTCACCGTCAGCGCCCCGGCGGCGTGCGCGTCGCGGATGGTGGCCGAGCCGATGGTGAGCGTGCCGGGCGCGGTCTGGATCACGGTCTCGGGCTTGACCTTGCCCGTGTCGAGCGCGAGCGCGATGGTGAAGGGTTTGAGGGTCGAGCCGGGCTCGAACGCGTCGGTGACGACGCGGTTGCGCAGCTGCGCGCCCTGCATGCCGGTGCGGTTGTTGGGGTTGTAGGCGGGCAGGTTCGCGAGCGCGAGCAGCTCGCCCGTGGTGACGTCGATGACGACGATGCCGCCGCCCTTCGCGCGGTGCGCGGCGACCGCCTGCCGCAGATGCTGGAAGGCGAGGTGCTGGACGCGCGAGTCGATCGAGAGCACGACGTCTCGTCCCGGCTGCGCGGCGCGGATCGACTCGACGTCCTCGACGATCTCCCCGCGGCGGTCCTTGATCACGCGCCGGCTGCCCGGCCGACCCGCGAGCACCTCCTGGAACGCGAGCTCGACGCCCTCCTGCCCGGTGTCGTCGACGCCGGTGAAGCCGAGCACGTGCGCCATCACCTCGCCGCCGGGGTAGTAGCGCCGATACTCGCGGCTCTGCGACACGCCGCGAATCCCGAGCCCGGCGACGCGGTCGGCGACCTCGGGCGGCAGCTGGCGCTTCAGGTACATGAAGTCGCGCTCGCCGTCGCCGAGCTTCCGGCGCAGCTCGCGCGGATTGGACTCGAGCAGCCGCGCGAGGTCGGCGAGCTGCCTGGCGTCGGCGTTGACCTCGTCGGGAATGGCCCACACCGAGCGCACCGGCGTCGACACCGCCAGCGCCTCGCCGTTGCGGTCGAGGATGCGGCCGCGGTTCGCGGGGATCTCGATCACGCGCGAGTAGCGCGACTCGCCCTTCGCCTGCAGGAAACGGTCGTTGTAGCCCTGCAGGTAGACGGCGCGCCCGAGGAGCACGAGGAACGCGCATCCGAAGAGCGCGAGCAGCAGGCGCAGCCGCCACACCGGCAGCTTGCCGGCGACCGCGCGCGCACGCGACCGCTTCAACGCCGCGCTCCCCCGGCGGCCGCAACGGCGCCGGGACCGGTCTCGACCACGATCACCCGCTTCGCATCCGGCTGGCTCATGCGCAGTCGATCGGCCGCGAGCTTGGCGACGCGCGAGTGCATCGCCCAGGTGCTCTGCTCGAGCTGCAGCTGGCCCCACTCGACGTCGAGCGCCTGGGTGCGCGCCTGCTCCCGCTCGAGCTGCGCGAAGAGCTTCCGCGACTTGTGCTGCGACGTCACGATTCCGAGCGCGCAGGCCGTGAGCACCGCGAGGAGGAGCAGGCTCAGGCGGCCCATGGCGATCTCCACGCGAGGGCGGGCGCGTCGCCGCCGGGGCTGGCGACACGCGTCTTCACGCTCACGCCACCTTCTCCGCCACGCGCAGGATGGCGCTGCGCGCACGGGGGTTCGCGCGCACCTCGCGCTCGGCTGCGCGCCGCGGCTTGCCGACGACGCGCAGCTCCGGCTGCGGCAGGTCGGCCGCGCGCAGCGGCAGGTCGCGCGGCGCCTCGGCCTCGGGATGCGCGCGCTCGCGGATGAAGCGCTTGACGATGCGGTCCTCGAGCGAATGGAAGCTGATGACCGCGAGCCGGCCGCCCGCGGCGAGCAGCGCGACCGCCTGCGGCAGCGCTAGCGCGAGCTCCTCAAGCTCCTGATTGATGTGAATCCGTAGAGCCTGGAACGTGCGCGTGGCCGGGTCCTGACCGCGTTCGCGGGTGCGCACGGCCGATGCCACGATCGCTGCAAGCTCGCTTGTGGTGCGTATGGGCTGTCGAGACCGAGCAGCAACAATCGCCTTTGCAACCTGCCGAGCAAACCGTTCTTCGCCATAGGTCCTGATTACCTCCGTGATGTCGTCTTCGCTCGCCCGGGCGAGCCATTGCGCCGCGCTCTCCCCGGCGTCCGGGTCCATGCGCATGTCGAGCGGCGCGTCGTGACGGAAAGAGAAGCCGCGCTGCGCGTCGTCGAGCTGCGGCGAGGAGACGCCGAGGTCGAAGAGCACGCCCTGCACGGCGTCGAAGCCGGCCGCGTGCGCCTCCGCGGCGAGCCTGGAGAACGGCGCGCGGCGCGCGGTCAGTCGCGCGTCCTCGATCGCGCCTGCCGCGGCGATCGCCTCCGGGTCGCGATCGAGCGCGAGCACCCGGCCGTCGTCGCCGAGCCGATCGAGCACCGCGCGGGTGTGGCCGCCGCGCCCGAAGGTCGCGTCGACGTACGCGCCGTCGGGACGGACGGCGAGCGCATCGACGACCTCGTCCACGAGCACCGGACGATGCGGCGTTACGGCCGTCACAGCCGGAAGTTCTCGGCCCCGGGCGGGGGCGCGGACGCGGCGTGGGCCATCGCGGTGACGAGCTTCTCGTCCCAGATGGCCTCGTCCCAGATCTCGAAGTGATTCCCTTGACCGACGAAGACCGCCTTGCCGTTCAGCTTCGCGAACTTGCGCAGCGCTGGCGAGACGAGGACGCGGCCCGAGCCGTCCGGCTCGACTTCCTCGGCGAAGCCGGTGAGCAGGCGCTGCCACCAGCGCACCTGCTCGTTGAAGCTCGAGAGGGCATGGATCTCGGCGGCGACCGGCTCGAACGCCTGGCGTGGGTACAGCAGCAGGCAGCCGTCCGGATGGGCCGTGAGTACGAGCGGCAGGCCGCCCGCGACGAGCCCTTCGCGGTGCTTGGTCGGGATCGCCAGCCGCCCCTTGGCGTCGAGACTGACGATTGTGGCCCCCTGGAACAACCCGCTTCCCCCACCGTGGCGACCGGGAACCCCCGGATTTCCCACTTGCCGCCACTTCTCGCCACTCTAGAGGAGGGTTTTTCGGGGGTCAATACTTGTTTCCGTGATTTTGTTAACAACGACAAAGACTTAAAAAGTCTCGCTTTTCCTCGACGCCATGCTGCTACTTGCTTTTGGATGAATGACCTACGCCCGGGACTTGAGATTGCTTGGCAGCAACGGCGAGTTTTTCCCACCGCGTCCGCCGCTGCTGCACCGCGTGTGAAATGCCACGAAAAGGGAACGCGAGACTCCGCGTGTCTCCCTGCAGGCCGCGCATCGCATGACGCCGCTCTTGCCGATGACGTAGCGAGGGAGGGCCAGCTAGACCACTAGGCAGCGTCCGCCGGAGGCTTGCGAGCTGCGTTCCGGACGCAGGACGCGACGCGCGCGCAGGGCAGGAACGCCCGGCAAAGAAAGGAAGCGGACGCGAGCGCGCGCCCGCCGGTCTCTAGTGCAGGTGCTTCTTGGTCGAGGAGAGCGGGACGCGCTCGGGCTCGCGTTTGTCGCTTGCGGGGGGCGGCGCGCCGGGCTCGGGGGCGCGCCGGTCGAAGAGCTGGTTCACCATCTGCACGACGTCCGCAACTTCCGGCTCGCCGAAATGGCGGCCGAGCAGGGCTCGCAGATCCTCGACCAGCCGGCGGCGCTTCGCCTCGTGCACCGCCTGCGCGTCGGGACCGACGAAGACGACACCGTACTCGTCGCGACCGTCCTCGTGGTAGTAGCTGACCTCGACCTCGGCGGCTTCCTCCGCCAGCGGGGAGAGGGCGAGCAGCGCCTCTTCCACGGCCTGGTGGAACTTGCGTCCGACCCAGCCGGTCCAGCACACCTCGAGCATCCGGCGCCGCGGATCGTAGGCGATGCCGGGCTCGTCCTCGCGCGCGCTGGTCGCCTCGGCGACCGAGTCCACGTCGACGTAGTCGAGCCAGGGCCGCAGGGACGCCTCGATGTCCGAGAGGCGGACGCCGGGACGCAGCGGGATGTTGCCGTGGACGTGGACTTCGGTGTGCATAGTGCTCTCGCGAGGCCGCGGGCGCCGATGCCCGGTGAATTGACGATTATCCTCTCTTCGCGGGCGGCGGGGGGATCGACCGAAATGACTGACGGGCGGGCTTGGGCGGAGAACCCTGCACGCAACCCGCGGTCAGAGGCCGAACGCTGCGCAGGAAACCAACGGACCAACGACATGCTCGACGACCGCGCCCTCGACCTCCTCTACCGCTGCGCCCGCACGGTGAACGGCTTTCTCGACCGTCCCGTGACGGATCACCAGCTCCGCCAGGTCTACGAGCTCGCGAAATGGGGCCCGACCTCGGCGAACTCGAGTCCCGCGAGGTTGGTGTTCGTGCGCTCGCAGGAGGCGAAGGACAGGCTGCGCCCCGCGCTCTCGGAAGGCAATCGGGACAAGACGATGAAGGCGCCGGTGACGGTGATCATCGCGCACGACACGCGCTTCTACGAGCGGCTGCCGTTCCTGTTCCCGAACAACCCCGGCGCGCGCGACTGGTTCACCGGGCCGGCGAACGAGGCGGTGGCAACCACCACCGCCTTCCGCAACGGCACGCTGCAAGGCGCGTACCTGATCCTCGCGGCACGTGCGATCGGCCTCGACTGCGGACCGATGTCGGGCTTCGACAATGCCAGGCTCGACGCGGCGTTCTTCCCCGACGGCCGGTGGAAGTCGAACTTCCTCTGCAACCTCGGCTACGGCGATCCCGCCTCGGTCTTTCCGCGTAATCCGCGGCTGCCGTTCGACGAGGCGTGCCGCATCGAGTAACAGTATTGGGCGCGCGCCTCAGCAGCAGCAAGTCTTGCCGCGGTCGCGGCGGTCGAAGAATGCGCGCACGTACTCGCGCTCGCTCGGCGGCTGCGCGAGCGGGTGGGCGCGCCGCAGATGCTCGACGTAGGCAGCGTAGTCCAGCGCGCCGATCACCTTGAGCCACGCGTGGCGGAGCGCCGGGAGCCGCTCACGCCAGCCGACCGGCTCGTCGCCGATGGCAGGCGCGAGCGGCCGGGCGCACGCGGGCAGCAGCGCCGAGCTCACGTCGCCGCCGGCGCGGTTCCATGCGCGATCTCTCGTGCGTCGTCGGCTGCAGCGCGGGGTGGGACGGCGGACGCAATGGATGTTCCCGGCGGCGGGCGCGCCGGGTGGGCCGACCACCGCACGAGGGTGCCGCCCCCCAAAAGCTAAGGAGGCCGCTTACGGTAGCGGGAACCCGCGGCGGAGGCAACGAATGGTGCGGCGAGCCGAGCACCGCCCCACCGCCGACAGCCCTTTCAGCCGAGCTCGATCTTCCGCCAGGCGCCCGAACGCCAGCGCAGGAACAGCGTGATGCCGAGCGCGACCATGTAGAACACCGCGGCAAGCCAGGCGCCGATGGCGCCGAGTCCGAGCTGCGGCAGGAAGCTGACCCAGCCCTCGCCGGGCGCGAACGCGAGCACGTGCGCGAGCGGCACGAAGCAGAACCACGACAGCACCATCACCGCGACTGCGGGAAAGCGCACGTCCCCCGCGCCGCGCAGGCAGAAGGACGCGCCGATGTTGAGCCCGTCGAACACCTGGTAGAGGGCGGCGAGCCACAGCAGCACCACGCCCAGGCGGACGACGTCGGGCGCGACCGGATCGTCTGGCGTGGAGAAGAACGGCACGAGCCACGGGCCGAGGGCGGCAAGCGCGATGCCGATCACGCCCATGAACGCCACCGCGCACACGATGGCGGTGTTGCCGACGCGAGAGGCCCAGGCGCGGTCGCCGGCACCGATCGACTGGCCGACGAGCGTCGTGCCGGCGAGGCCGATGCCGATCGCCGGCATGTAGGCGAGCGAGGTGAGCATCACCGCGATCTGCGTCGCCGCACCGGCAACGGCGCCGAGCTTCACCGTCATCAGCTGGAAGAGCGCGAAGCCGATCAGGTCCACGGTCGCCGCGAGGCCCATCGGCAGCCCGAGGGCGAACAGCGCGCGCACGCGCGCGGCGCTCGGCCGCCAGACGAGGTGGCTGCGATAGCGCACGCGCACCTCGCGCGAGAGGAAGACGGCCGCGAGCAGCAGCGCGCCCAGCACCAGCGAGAACGTCGTCGCCCACGCCGAGCCGGCCATGCCCCAGCCGAGCCGGAACATCAGCACCTGGTTGAGCACCGCGTTCGTGAGCGCCACCGCGACCATCACCGCGAGCGTCACGCGGGTGCGGCCGAGCCCGTTGAAGAATCCCGAGAACGACCACATCAGCACCGACACCGGACCGCCGAGCAGGCGCGGCATCCAGTACGCGACCGCGAGATCCTCGATTTCCGGCGCGAGCGCAAACGGCGCGAGGATGGCGCGCCCTGAGAACGCCAGGGCGACGAAGGCCGGCACGGTGACAAGCGCCCCCCACGCGCCGGTCCACGTGGCGCGCGATGCGCGGACCCGCCGGCCACCGCCGTACGCCTGCGCGACCAGCGTCTGCACCGCCATGCCGACGCCGCCGAAGAGGAGGATCGCCACGAGCACCAGGAAGTAGGTGGCCGCCATCGCGGCCGTGGCCGTCGTCGAAAGCCGGCCGATGAACCACGTGTCGGTGAGCGAGAGCACCGCCTGGATGGTGGAGTTGAGGAAGAGCGGCGCGGCCAGCGCGAAGATCGCGCGCAGGTCCACGGCACGCCGGCCGCGCGCGTCGCGGCGCATGGCGGGCAGCGGCATCCGGGTCGTGCGGTGATCGGCGAGCGGAACGTCCACGCGGGCGGCACGCCGGGGACGAGCGCCACGGCGGCGAAGGGAAGCGCGCGAGTGTAACCCGCGCTCCGCGCGCCTTCGCGCACGCGCTTCCGACCAGGACGATTCGCTGGCGTAAGAAGCGTTCGCGGCGCCGTCGCGCCTGCCGCGTTGCGGTCGCAGCCAGGGGCTACAATGGATTCGAAGTCGGGTGCGAGCCCGGCCGAGTCTGGCGACGTGAAGGAGGGGCGGTGGATCTTCCCGTGAATCGTTTCAAGCGCGGGCTCCTCGCGGGTTCGCCGCAGATCGGCCTCTGGTGCAGCCTGGCGAGCGCCTATGCGCTCGAGGCGGTGGCGCCCGCCGGGTTCGACTGGCTGCTGCTCGACATGGAGCATGCGCCCAACGAGCTGCCCGGCGTGCTCGCCCAGCTGCAGGCCGCGGCGCCGTACGCGACCAGCGCGATCGTGCGCCCGCCGTGGAACGACATGGTGGCGACCAAACGGCTGCTCGACATCGGCGCGCAGACGCTCCTCTTCCCCTACGTGCAGAACGCCGACGAGGCGCGCGCGGCCGTGGCGTCGGTGCGCTACCCGCCCGCCGGCGTGCGCGGCGTCGCGCTCAGCACGCGCGCCAACCGCTTCGGCCGCGTGAAGGACTACGCGCGGCGGGCGCAGGAGGAACTGTGCGTGCTCGTGCAGGCCGAGACGCGCGAGGCGCTCGACCGGCTGGAGACGATTGCGGCGGTCGAGGGCATCGACGGCGTCTTCATCGGGCCCGCCGACCTGCACGCCTCGCTCGGCTTCCCGGGCGAGACCGCGAATCCCGCGGTGCTGCCGATGATCGACGACGCCATCCGCCGCATCCGCTCGCGCGGCAAGGCGCCCGGCATCCTCGCGAGCGACGAGCAGCTCGCGCGCCGCTACCTGGAGCGCGGCGCGCTGTTCGTCGCGGTCGGCTCGGACGTCGGCCTTCTCGCGCGGAACGCGGACGCGCTCGCGGCGAAGTACCGCGGATAGCCGTCGGCCGCCTGCCGCGCCTCCGCGCTTCCCGGTTCGCGCGCGCAGCATGCCGTTGCCGCCCGCGCCTGCTGGCGCTCGTGCGCGCTATGCTTCGCGGCCCTGCCCCCGCCGCGAGCGCTGCATGAAGCCCGAGATCCTCTCCGTCGCACCGATGTACGCGCCGTGCATGGAGCGCCTCGCGCGCGAGCTCACGTTGCATCGGCTCTTCGACGCACCTGATGCGGACGCACTGCTCGCCCAGGTCGGGCCGCGCGTCCGCGGCATCCAGGCGACCGGCTTCGCGTCGGTGCCGGCGGCGATGATCGACGCGCTGCCGAAGCTGGAGATCGTGTCCGTGTTCGGCGTCGGCTATGACGGCGTGGACGTCGCCGCAGCGCGCCGCCGCAACGTCGTCGTCACCAACACGCCGGACGTGCTCAACGACTGCGTCGCCGACCTCGCGCTGGGCCTCGTCATCGCCACGTCGCGACGCCTGTGCGCCGGTGACCGCTACGTCCGCGCCGGCAAGTGGTTCGCCGGACCGATGCCGCTCGCTTCGCGCGTGGCGGGCAAACGGCTCGGCATCCTCGGTCTCGGCCGAATCGGCCGCACGATCGCGAAGCGCGCCTCGGGCTTCGACATGACGATCGCCTACCACAGCCGGCATCCGGTGCGCGGCGTGCCGTTCCGGTACTGCGCGACGCCGGTCGAGCTCGCCGAGAGCTCCGACTTCCTCGTTGTCATCACGCCGGGCGGCGCGGCGACGAAGCATCTCGTGAACGAGGCGGTGATGCGCGCGCTCGGCCCCGCGGGCATCCTCGTCAACGTCGCCCGCGGCTCGGTCGTCGACGAGCAGGCGCTGGTGCGCTGCCTGCAGGAGGGCGTGCTCGGCGGTGCCGGGCTCGACGTCTTCGAGGACGAGCCGCGCGTGCCCGAAGCGCTGTTCGCGATGGACAACGTCGTGCTGCAGCCGCACGTCGGCAGCGCCACGCACGAGACGCGCCGCGCGATGGGCGACCTCGCCGTCGACAACCTGCTCGCGCACTTCGCCGGCCGGCCGGTGCTCACGCCGGTGCCGTAGCGGCGGCGATGCACGTCCCCCGCGCCGACCTCCAGCGGCAGATCGAGGCGATCCTCGTCGCCTGGGGCATGGCGGTCGAGCACGCTGCCATCACGGCCGAGCGCCTGACCGACGCCGACGTCCGCGGCATCGACTCGCACGGCGTCGCGCTGCTGCCGCTCTACGCCGAGATCCGCGCTGAGGGCCGCATCAACTTCCGTCCCGACATCCGCGTCGTGCGCGAGAGCGCGGTGACCGCCCTGCTCGATGCCGACCACGGCCTCGGGCACGTCCCGGCGACGATGGCGATGGAGCGCGCGATCGCTAATAGTAAGGCGCGCAGCAGCGGGCTCGCTGCGGTGGCGGTGCGCAACTCCAACCACTACGGCGCCGCGGGCGTATACGGGTTGCTCGCGGCGCGCGCCGGATTCATCGGCGTGTCGATGACCTCCGTGTGGGTGCCGGCGATCGTGCCGACGTTCGGTGCCGAGCCGATGTTCGGCACCAATCCGATCGGCTTCGTCGCGCCGGCGGCGAACAACCCGCCGTTCTACCTCGACATGGCGACGTCCACCGTCGCGGTGGGGAAGCTCAAGCTCGCGCAACTGCACGGCAAGCCGCTACCTCCCGCCTGGGCGATGGATCGCGACGGACGCGCGACCGTCGATCCCGACGCCGCGCTCGCCGACGTAAGGCTCACGCCGCTCGGCGGCGCGCGCGAGACGTCCGGGCACAAGGGCTACGGGCTCGCGGCCATGGTCGAGATCCTGTGCACGATGCTCTCCGGGAGCGTGTACGCACCGACGCGCGAGCGTCGCCATCCCGGGCTCGCGCACTGGAACATCGGCCACTTCATGCTCGCGCTCGATCCCCAGGCGTTCCGCGACGCCGGCGAGTTCGAGGCCGACCTCGACGACATGATCGACGCACTGCGCGCAGGGCGGCCGGCTGCATCAGGACAGCCCGTGCTCGTGCACGGCGATCCCGAGTGCGACGCCATGCGCGAACGCAGCGAGCACGGCATTCCCGTGCCCGACGCGCTGCTCGTCGCCGTGCGGCAGATCGCCGCCGACTGCGGCGCGCCGTGGCTGCTCTCCTGAAGGTGGCGGACGGGCGCAGCGGCGGATCGTTCGGGCTGCAGCAAGGCCCAGGCCGAGAGCGAGAGGATGCGCGGCCTCGCCTCGCGGCGACCACTCGAGGAGAGGAGCGCGACCGCGAGCACCACGCAGGAGGCGGAGCGACGCGACTTCGTTCGCCATCGCAGGCGTCCGGCGCGCGTTCGCCGATGACGTCGGCGCATCCCGCTCGCACATCGCTCGCCGCGGTCTGGGCCGTGCTCGTCGCGGGCGCGCTGCCGGACCTGAAACGGGAGCTTTCTCCCTGTCGCTCGTCGCCGCGAGCGTCGCGGCGTCGGCGTTCAACACGCGCGCCGTCGTCGCCGCACCGCTCTTCGGGCTCGCGGCCGATCCATCGGCGCGTTCCGCTGTCTCCTCGGCAGCCTTGCTGCCGGCGCGCTCGTCGCGCTGCTCGGCGGCGAGACCTGCTCGTGATCGAGCTCGAGCCAGGGCGGTAGCGACTTCATCTGCGCCAACTCCAGGCGACGGTGCCCGAGGCTGGGTTCCTCGAGCACCGGGAACGAGTCA